>SESE01000152.1_pt1 | contig 30669 bp, 20 predicted proteins | sample 3171371 | NCBI WGS metagenome assembly SESE01 (sample SAMN06051881, study PRJNA518727) | freshwater metagenome | biome: subpolar coniferous forest; feature: holomictic lake; material: water; isolation source: holomictic Lake 442, 13 m depth | place: Canada: near Kenora, Ontario | collected... | reverse complement strand
GCCCCCCGAGAAGCGCGACTTCGGCATGGTCTTCCAGGCCTTCGCGGTCTGGCCCCACCTGGACATCTTCGACAACGTGGCCTTCCCCCTCCAGATCAAGGGCCACAGCCGCGCCGACATCCAGCAGCGGACCCGGCGCGCCCTGGAGGACACGGGCCTGCTGAAGGTGCAGCACGCCTACCCCGGCGAGCTCTCTGGGGGCGAGAAACAGCGCATCGCCCTGGCCCGGGCCATCGCCATCAATCCCCAGGTCATGCTCCTGGATGAGCCCCTCTCTAACCTGGACCCCAAGCTCAGGGAGGAGATGCGCTTCGAGATCAAGGACCTGCAGCGCCGGCTGGGCTTCACCATCGTGTTCGTCACCCATGACCAGGCCGAGGCCATGGCCATCTCCGACCGCATGCTGGTCATGCGGGACGGCGAGCTTCAGCAGGTGGGTCCGCCCATCGAAGTCTATGAACGCCCGGCCAGTCGCTTCGTGTTCAGCTTCATCGGCCTCTCGAACTTCCTGCCCGTGGAGAGCGATGCCGGCGTCATCCGGGTGCAGGGGGCTCCGGAGGCAGGCTTTTTGGAAGGGCAGCCACCTGCGGGCCTCGAGCAGGCCCCCTGGACCCTGGCCTGCCGACCCACAGCCATTGACCTGGCGCCCGACGGTGGCCTCCGCGGCGTGGTGGCGCGCAGGGTCTACCTGGGCGATGCCGTGGACTACCGGGTGCAGGTGGGCCCCCATGAGCTGCGGGTGCAGAAGGGCGCCCGCGCTACCCTGTTTGAAGAGGGACAGCCCGTGGGCATCCGCATTCGACAGTTCCTGGGCTACCCATGACTCAGTCCGGGGGCTTGGTGGCGGGAACCTCCAGCGTGGCTCTGGCCTATCTCGCCGGCATGGGGGCGATGCTCTGGCTCTTGAGCAAGGCCCGCCGTTCCTTCCTGCTCATCTCCCTTCTGGCCCTGCCCGGAACCATCTGCCACGAGCTCTGCCACTGGGTCCTGGGCAAGGTGCTGAACGGCCACCCGGTGCGCTTCACCGTGATCCCCCGCCGCGAAGGCCGGGGCTACGTGCTGGGTTCCGTGTCCTTTGCAAACCTCCGCTGGTACAACTCCTTCTTCATTGGCCTGGCGCCGCTGCTGATGCTGCCCATGGCCTATGCCCTGTTGGTGTGGCGCCTGGGCCGGCATCCCGTCATGGGCTGGCCCGAAGTGGGCGTGGTCTTCCTGCTGGCCAACCTGGTCTTCGGCGCCATGCCCTCCATGCCGGATCTCCGCATCGCCACCCGCTCACCCATCGGCTGGCTGCTGCTCGCTGGGGCCATCGGCTACTACTTCCGGGCCTGGATTTCTTAGCTAGGGACCCGGTGCCATCTGCGGTGCCAGTCCCCTGGTTGCGAACAACGAGAGTGATAGAGTGGGGCCCGAACTTCTTCTGGGACCACTCATGACGATGACCTCCAGGTTCCTTGCCACCCTTTGCCTCGGGGTGACCCTGGGGCTACACGCCATTGCGGCCGTGCCTCCGCTGCGTATCCTCACCTACAATATCCGCACGGCCTTTGCGGATGAGGAGGACGCCTTCCTCCGCAATGACTGGCCCCGGCGCCGACCTCTGGCGTTGCGCATGCTGAAGGAGCGGCAGCCCGATATCGTGGGCATCCAAGAGGCCACAGATGCTCAGGTGGCGGACCTTGCCCCTGGCTACGCTGTTCTGCGCAAGGAAGAGTTGGCCATCCTCTACCGCGCTGATCGCCTGGAGGCCCAGGAGGGTGGCTTCCTGACCCTGGGCGTGTTCGGTCGGCCGGATCCCTGGGGGGATCGCTGGGCCCTATGGCAGGTCTTCCGTACGCGGGTGGATGGGAAATTTGTCCTGGTGGTGATGACGCATCTCAGTACTGCCGCTGATCAAGTTCCCCAGGCGGAGCAAGTAATTCGCCTGGCTCTGGACAAAGGCGGCATCGGACTGCCCACAGTGGTGACGGGGGATTTTAACTTCGATGCAGCCGGCCGCCTCGCCGAACAGGGCTTCCGCGATGCGGTGCGAGACCGGCGGGGCACCTTCCATGCCTTCAAAGGGGGTCGCAGCGGGCCCCGCCTGGACAACATCGGCGTAAGCGGTTGCCGGGTCATCGATGCGCGGGTGGATCTCCGCCGCGAGCGGAGAAAAGGGGGCTGGGTCTACCCTTCTGATCACTATCCGGTCGAAGCGACGCTCCAGCTTCCCGATGCCGCGGTTCCTCTAACGGGCCTGCGGGCGACCTGGGAACACCTGGGCCCGCTGCAATCCGGCCAGACGGAAGGCGGTTCCAAACTTCAACTGCGGCTGGAGAACTGCGGCCATAGACCCCTGCCCGCCAGAGGGTGGTCACTCTTTGTCAATTCCGCCCATGTCCTGCGTGCCGTGGAGGGTTCCACTGTGACCGTGGAGCACCTCGGCGGGGACTTCCACAGACTTCGCCCCACCGAGGGCTTCAAGGGCCTCGACCCAGGGAAGACTGAGGCCGTGGGCCTCTGGTCCAGGTCCACCCTGGCCAACCAGTCGGCGGTCCCCCAGGGGGCCTACCTCGTGGACGACCGGAAGCCGGAGCGCCGGGCCTCGCTGGAGACTGTAGCGGTCCTGCCCTTCCCGGTCGCCGGAAGCTCAGCAGAACAGATCGCCGCCGAGCGCTTTGAGCAGAACGCTGCCGTCCGACAGCTTCCGCTGGAAGAGCTGCCCCCGGTATTCCCTACCCCCGTCTCCTTCCAGGCGGGCAGCGGTGAATGTCGCTTTCCGGCCATGCCCAGGATTCTCGCTCCCCCAGCCCTGGCCTCGGAAGCCCGGCTGCTTGCGTCCTACCTCCGCCCCTGGCTCCAGGGGCCGATCCTTCGGCGCGGTCCCGTAATTCGACTGGAACTGGGTGAGCTCGATGGCCTGGAGGGGCCTGAGGCCTATCAGCTGGTGGTGGATCCTCAGGCGGGAGTGCGCATCCGCGGCTGGACGGCAGCAGGCGTGTTTCGGGGGCTACAGACGCTCCGTGGCCTGCTGCCCCTGAGACCGGGTGCCGCTGGCCTGACCCTGCAGGCGCTCACGGTATTGGATGCTCCCCGGTTCGGCTATCGCGGGCTCCATCTCGATGTGGCGCGCAACTTCCAGCCCAAGGAATCGATCCTCCGCGTGCTGGATCTCATGGCGCAATACAAACTCAACGTGTTCCATTTCCATCTGACCGATGACGAAGGCTGGCGCCTGGAGATCCGCGGCCTGCCCGAGCTGACCACGGTGGGCGCTCGGCGTGGTCATGACCTGGTTGCGGCTCGCTGGCTCCCGCCAGCCTACGGCTCCGGCCCCTTTCCGGACCGCGCCTTCGGCAGTGGCTTCTTTAGCCGGGGCGATTACCGCCAGATCCTGCGCCACGCCCAGCGACTCCATATCGAGGTGATCCCAGAACTGGAGATGCCCGGTCATGCCCGGGCCGCCATCAAGGCCATGGAAGCTCGTTACCACAGGCTCCTGGAGCAGGGCAGGCAGCTTGAGGCGGAGCGCTACCGGCTCGCGGAACCGGAGGATGCCTCCGAGTACACTTCAGCGCAGAACTACCGGGACAATGTCATGAACCCAGCCCTCTCCGGGACTTATGCCTTCCTGGCCAAGGTGGTCTCCGAGGTGGCGCTCCTGCACCGAGAAGCCGGGGTTCCTCTGAAGAACCTCCACCTGGGCGGAGATGAAGTGCCCACCGGCGCCTGGGAACATTCGCCCCGCGCACAGGCCCTGATGAAAATCCGGGGCTGGACCTCCGTGGATGCCCTCTGGCCCATGTTCTACGAGCGGGTTGGGGAGTTGCTCAGGCCCCATGGCATACCGGTATCGGGCTGGGAGGAAATGGCCCTGCATAAGGTCGAAAGCGAGGGCAAGAAAGCTCAGGTTGTGAATCCCTCCTTCGCCTTGCGGGGCTGGCGCGCCTATGTCTGGAACAACGTTCCGGGCTGGGGTAACGAGGATCTCGCTTATCGACTTGCCAATGCGGGTTTTCCGGTCGTACTCTGCCCGGTCACGAACTTCTATTTCGATCTGGCCGCGACCCCTGAGCCAGGGGAGCTCGGCCTCCGCTGGGGTGGCATCCTCGATGTGGACAAGCCCTTCGATTTCATTCCCATGGACTACTACCGCAGCACCCGTCAGGATCACCTGGGGCGACCGCTGGATGCCAAAGTCTTCGATGGGAAGGCGCGCCTGAGCAGTGCGGGTAGGAAGCAGATCATCGGCCTTCAGGGCTGTCTCTGGTCCGAGACCCTGACGGAGGATGGCAGGCTGGAGCACATGCTGCTCCCCAAGCTCCTGGGGCTTGCAGAACGAGCCTGGGCGCCTGATCCCCTGTGGGCGACCATGACCGACGGACCTCTGTCGGACCGCCTGCATCAGGAAGACTGGACTCGGTTCTTGAACATCCTCGGCCAGCGGGAGCTCCCGCGGCTGGCCCTTCAGAAGTCCGCACTTCGGTTCCGGATCCCAGCGCCGGGCCTGAAGGTCGTGGGTGGAAGGGTTCAGGGCAACCACCGCTTCCCGGGGATGACCCTGCGCTATACCTTGGATGGCACCGAACCAGCCGAAGCCAGCCCAGTGTTCACCGGTAACCTCCCTGCAGTGGGACGTCTGACTGTGGCGGCCTTCGATGCAGCGGGGCGACGGGGGGCCATCCAAGCCATCACCTTCAGGGGCCAAGGCCAGACGCGCTGACGGCCTCAGTTGGCCTGGACAAAACGACTGTAATCACTGCAGCCCCAGTGCCTGGGAGGGGCACGGTCCTAACTCCTTGCTCGGGCAATGAGTAGTCCTACTCAACAAAATTGAAGGGTTCTTGCTATTGTTCGGGCGCCATTCAGCCAGGATGCTGAACCATCGAGAATTCCACCAATCCGGTCGTCGGGAAGTCCTGGGCCCCAAGTCGCATCACAACGCAGAAGCCCTTAACAGCCCGGTTTACCCAAGGAGTCAGCCATGTTCAAACCCTCGTGCCTCTCCCTCGGACTGGTCGGCGCCCTCGCCGTGGTCGCAGGTCTTCCCCTCTCGGCCCAGGACTCGGGAGTGGTTGGCGACCTGAAGGTTCGTGCCGGCTGGGCCACCAGTTCCAAGGACCACCTGAGTGCCACATCTCTTGGGTTCGGCCTGAACCTCAGTGTGGCCACTTCCCTGGGCAAGGCGGGAGTGGAACTCGGTTACTACTACAAGACCGGCGATGACTACTTCCTGGCCCCCCAAGGCACGATTCCTGGAGAGATGCAGCCGGCTGATCCGGCCAACTCTGGCGATGCCCGCCGGAATCAGCTGGACGGTCTATCCCTGCGGCTCTCCCTCCAGAACAGGCTCGCCGAGACCTGGGACTGGCAGGGTGGTCTGATGCTGGGTGGCACCCGGTTCAGACATGAATATAAGGGCCAGATCCAGAGCCGCAACTGGGTCTCCGATGGCTCTGGGGGCGCGGCTACCTGGGCGGATACCTTTTCTGGTGTGAAGGAGGAGGGCGGCGTGAAGGTCAGCCCCTACGTGGGCTTGACCTGGAAGATGACTAGCCGCTCAAGCCTGGAGTTCAACCTCATGGCCCTGAACTATTCGGCGGTGGAATACGTCCACAAGGCGGGTTCCTCGCCCAGTTACGACGCAAATCGGATCTCCATTCACAACAATTTCCCGGGGGACTCGTTCACGAAGACGACCCGGTTTGTGCCGCATCTTGAATTCGCCTATGTCTTCCACTTCTAGGTGCTGGCTCAAGAGAACGAGAGGATGACCATGAACCGAAGAAATGCTCTGTGTCTTTCTGCCATGACCCTGATCCTCGTTGGCGGCGCGCCGCTGATGGGGCAGGCCACTACGGGTGCGCTCAGTGGCCGAGTGACGGATTCCGCCGGCAATCCCGTGGCTGGGGTGCGAGTGTCCTTCGACAGCCCTGCGCTGTTCCAACCAAGGGTGGTGACCACCAATGCCAAAGGCGAGTACCGCGGCCAGCTGCTGCCGGTAGGCACCTACTCTTTGAAGCTCAGCCGCGAGGGCTTCGTCGGCAAGTCGGCCAACGATATCCGCGTGGGTCTCGGCTCCAATTTGACCTTCGATTTCAGCCTCAGGGGCGTTGCGCAGGCCGAGGCCACGGTCGTGATCAGCGACTCGATTGTTCGGGAATCCAAGGCCGAAGACAAGACGAGCTACAACTACTCCGCCGAGGACCTAGTCAAGCTTCCCACGGGCCGGTCCTTCGAGGGTGCCCTCTCCATCGCCCCGGGCATTCTCACTGACAACGGCATGGCCGTCAGCATGCGCGGCGGCAATTACGGCAACGATAACCAGCGCCAGGGGGGCGGGTTTGCCACAAGCGCCTTGGGCGGCGGCTATAACCAGATCCTCTACCGCATTGACGGCATTGACGTGAAGGACGACACCGGCGCTCAGAGCGATGCCAAGGCGCAGTCCACCCTCTACCAACCCCTGCCGGATTCCATCGAGGATGTCCAGGTGGTGCTTTCGGCCCTCAACGCCAAGAATGGGCGGACCTCCGGTGGCCAGGTCAACATCGTCACCAAGACCGGCGGCAACACCTTCCAGGGTTCAGTCCGAGCGGATATGTCCCGCCCTTCCTGGACCACCAACCGTCCCCATGGGGTCGTCTCCGCCTGGTCAGGACAGGACATCTCCGCTTCCGAATTGAATGCTGTGGAGGGTCTGTCTCGTTTTGTTGATGTCACCCTCAGTGGTCCCATCTGGAAGGACAGGATCTGGTTCTACGTGGGCACTCGCTTCCAACCCCAGCAGACCTCGACTTCGACGATCTACGGCAACTGGGCCAAGGATGAAGTGACCTACGCCAACCAGAGTCCGGCTGTGGACCTGCTCCGATTCCCGATGATCACCGGCAACTACCCCATCACGGATCGGGCTCTGGTGGGTGGCTACAGCGGCACCTTCCCCTTCGACAATGGCTCTGGCACACCGGTCATGGCAGGCACCGGCCCTCTGGGAAACTACGGGGGCGGCGCCTTGGCGGGCTATGGGCCCTTCAACATGCGTACCATGTCCGATTGGGGCAAGAACGTCGCCGGGAACCAGTCCTACCGCAAGCTGGAAGGCAAGGTCACCGGGCTGATCAACAACGACAACACGGTGTTCTTCACCTTCCTGACGGACAAGGCCACGAATGGGGGTCGTTCTGGCGAGCGCTCCTACGGTGAGCAGACCATCTTCAAGCAGTTCATGGGCGATCTGGTGGATAAGACCGGGGCGTACACCGTTGGCTGGAACGGCAGCTTCAAGAACTGGTTTATTGAGGCTCGCCTAGCCAAGGCCCGGTTTGAACAGGCGGATGTGGTGGGTCCCACGACCTACCCCTATGCGGTCAAATCCCAGCTGAGCACGGGCTCCTTCGACCGCAACTACCTCCTCAGTGTCTGGGCCTGGTACAACTGGACCTTCACACCGTTCCAGGTCATGCGTTCCACCGCCAGCGATGTGCCCGCCAAGCGGGGCAATGATTCCGCCAATATCAACATCAAGACCTTCCAGGACTGGAATGGTCAGCACGAGATCGACTTCGGCGCGGAGGACTACACCTCTGTCCACGGCTTCGGTCGGGAACGTCCAGGAAATGCTGTGTTCTACAACGGCGGGTTCATCTACAACCCGACCACCCAGGGCTTCCTCTTCCCGACCTTCTTCACGACCCGTCCGGAGAGTCAGATCCACGGACTGTATCCGGGGGATGTGGGCCAGTTCGGCTATACCGGCTATGTGAATACCTTCGATGGCAACGGCCTGGACATGGCACCGGATGAATATCCGCGCATGGGCCCCGGTGCTCATGTGGTGCGCTATTGGGCCAAGGGCTCGGAAGCCAAGAACAAGAGCCAAGCCCTGTGGGTGAACGACATCTGGTCCATCAACAACAACTGGAACGTGATGCTCGGCCTCCGCTTCAACAAGTTTTCCATCTACGATACCGATGGCAGCACCGAGGCCAGCCTCAGCATTGTGGAGCCCCGCTTCCATGTGAAGTGGAACCCCGATGGTCACGATCAGCACCTCTTCAAATTCACTGCCGCCAAGCTGGCCAGTTCCTTCTCTGATGACATGGCTTCGGCCTTTCGGACCAATGCGCTGAGTGTCTATACCTTGCACGGCTGGAGGGGAATGACCGGTCAGAACGCCATCGACTCAGCGGCAGTGCTGGACGGTACGGATGCCACCGGCGGTGTGGCGTGGGTGAACTACGGGCAGCTGACCAACTTCGCCAACTATGGCCCTGCCCTTCAGATCGCGGATTCCCGTTCCACCTACAAGCCGCAGGGATTGAAGGTCCCCTATGCCTTGGAATACACCCTCGGCTATACCCGGAACTACGATACAGGCTACGTGCGAATCAATATGGTGCAGCGCACCTACAAGCAGGACTGGGTCTCGATGATCCACGACTACGGTGATCAATACACCTCGCTGGTCAAAGATCCCAGCGGCACCGGCTCCGGGCTGGACTACTATTCCCAGAATTCCTACTTCCTGAACTCAAAGTTTGATCGGGTCTTCAGAAGCGTTGAGCTCGCCTGGCTCGAACAGATCACCTCCCGCCTCACCTTTGGTGGCAACTTCACCATCGATGCCATGACAGGCATCAACAACTTCGATTACTACAATTACCGGAGCCTGAAGGTTGCCTCCGGGTTGCCGGAAAGTACCTGGGCCCCCCAGGGCACCCTGGCGCGGGATCGGGTCCTGAACGCTTACCTTACCTATGCCCAGCCTGTGGGCAAGGGCAACGTCTCGCTTTCCATCCTGGCGAAGTATGTATCCACGGGCCTTCAGAATCTCTATGGGACCTCCTTCCTGACCAAGCCCGACGGCTCTCCCCTGGACTTCTACGGGACCTTCAACGGAAGGCCTAGTACCTACATCGATGCGGCTCTGGGTGGGACCACCACCGCTCCCGTCTACAGCAACTACCTGAATGCGCCGGGCGATTTCCGCTACGGGGCGGACACCTACAACGTGAACCTGAGGCTCCAGGGCCAGATGCCCATCGCAGGCAAGATGATGCTCACGGCGTATATCCAGGTGGATAACCTCTTCAACCGAATCCTGCCCACCGGAGCCGCGGCCAACAACTGGACCGAGGGCCGCAGCACCACCCACGCCAACCCCTACATTGCCGGGCGCCCACTTTCAGACTTTGGTGCGGGCCCCTGGGGCTTGAAGGACACCTACGCCTACTACACGCAAGGCCGTACCTTCAGCACCCTCAGTGTTGGTCTGAAGTTCTGAAGCTGAATCCAGGGAGAACCCATGAGACTGATCCCCCGCGCACTACTACTCGGAACCATGGCCCTGTCCTTGGCCGCCCAGGAGTCCCCGTTCTCTGTGAACGGCGGCATCATCTCCGCCCTGGACTCGTTGAAGAAGGCCACCTATAACAGCACAGGCCTCCAGATCGGAGCGGACTATCACACCAAGGTCCTGAGCACTGAGGTGCCCGTCAGGGTGGGGCTGAATTTTGCCTCGATGCCAGGTTCCGAGCACAACGGGCTCAAGACCTCCCTCACCCTCTTTCAGCTCCACGGCGATGTCATCCTGGATGGTCCCAGCGCCTCCTGGCATCCCCTGGTGGGTCTCTCACTCAATCATTTCTCCATGACCAAGAAGGGCGTGGAGAATGCCGCGGATCCGCTGGATCTTGACCATCACTTCCCGGTGCGGGATGTGAAGGGCACGAAGATCGGAGTGCGGATGGGAGTGGGCTACACCGTGAGTCGGAAGGTGGAGCTCGAACTGCTGTTCCAGCAGACTGAACTGGCAGGCAAGGACCTGAACGATCCCCTGGTCCGGGCCGGTGGTATCAACCCGGCATGGCTCGAATTCAATGTGCGCTTTCACTTTTAAGCCTGAATGTGCAGAATCGGCATCCTGAGTGTGGCGGCTCTAGCCGCCACACTCTTTTGTGGTGGCGGTGGAGGCGGAACGGCCTATCTGGTACCGGCCCCCTTCACAGCCGAAGTTATCGTGCGCTCTGCCAGGAATCTACAGAACCATGCCGCTGTCCTCAATCTGGTGGCCAGGGCCCAGGCAGGACATGTGCAGACCCTCGTGGTGGGGGCCAAGCAGGACGAAGATGACGAGTTTCCCAGCGGTACGGTCTTCTACGCCAGTGCCCTGGCGCCTCAGGCCTATCCAGGCTTCGACCCACTGGCGGACGTCATCGCTGAGGCTCACCGAGTGGGCCTCCAGGTGAAGGCCTGGGTGCCCCAGTTCCACGACCAGGTAGCCTTTCGCAAGGGCGCAGAGTGGCCCATGCGGGCGCTGGTGGGTGGCTTGGTCAGCGACTACACGGGGCGGCCAGCGGGCTCGGCCTACTTCGTGAATCCATGCTCCCCGGCGGTCCAGGCCTATGAGCGGGCCATTCTCGAGGAGATCGTGGCGAATTACGCCATCGACGGCTTGGTGCTCGACTGGATCCGCTTCGACGACTGGAACATGGACCTGGGGGACCTCACCCGTGCCGCCTTTCAGTCGGCCACTGGAGAAGCAGATCCCACCACCCTCGACTTCACCAGCGACAACGCCCGTCGCCGGGCCTGGCAGGCCTGGCGCACAGACCAGATCGCAGCCTACCTGAGCAGCGTCCGAAGCCGAGTGAACGCCCTGAAGCCCGGTCTTCCGCTGGGGATCTATCTGCTGCCCCCGGAGTTTGTGGAGGTGGGGCAGGACGCTGCCAAGTTTCGTGGACTGATCGATTTCGCCTGCCCAATGTGCTACTTCGCGGACTGGGGCTACCCCCTTTCCTGGGTAGCCAGCACTGTGCTGAAGGACACCGCTGCGAAGCTGGGCACCGGAGTGAAAGTCATTCCCACACTCGGCATCAAGCACACCGAAGCCCAGTACCGGCAGCTGAACGCCGATATCCGCGCACAGTTTCCTGGGGTCACCACCCTCGACTACTTTGGCTACCTGACCTGGACCGCGCCGGACTTTCAGGCCGTGGATACCTGGCGGAAGAACTGATCAACGACCGCGGGAAGGCTCCTCCGGAAGCGGAGCGTGTTCCACGCCGCTGGCCGCCAGGTAGCGCAAGTGTGGACGGAGCCGGCGCATGAAGTCAGCGGGAGCAGTGGTGCCAGGTCCGGACCAGGCCACTTCAGCCAGCGGTGCGAGCGAGGGCAGCAGGGTTTGCATCGCATCAGCTTCTGTGGCCACATCCTCGGTCCAGATGCAGCCTTCCACTCCGACCACCCGCTGGGCTTCCACCGGCGTGAGGGCCGCGGGGATTGGCTGGTAGCGAAATACTCGGTGCAGGTATTCCGGCAGTGGACTCCCCTGGGACTCACGCGGGTTTAGGGCTTGCGGTGGCCGGAAGTAGAGGGCATCGATGGAGGTCCGGACCACCTCATGACCATTGCGGGCCGCCACAACCACCGCTGAATCTCCCAACCAGGAGCGCCAGTGCATCATCAGAGACCCAGGGGGCAGGCCGCCCTGGGCCATCTCATCCCAGCCGATGGGGCGCTTGCCATGGCGGGTCACAAAGCCGGCCATCCGCTTCATGAACCAACCTTGTAGCTCCTCCTCGTTCTTGAGGCCGAGTTCCCGCATCCGCCCCTGGCACTTGGCGCAGGCCTGCCAGGAAGTCTTCCGGGCCTCGTCGGCGCCGAGGTGGATATCTCGGTCCGGGAACAGGGCCATCACCTCGGTGAGCACTTCCTCCAGGAAAGAAAAGACCGCCTCGTTGCCGGCGCAGTAGGGATCCGTGAATTCGTTCGCCGGGGTGATTTCCGTGGGCGGCTCGAAGGGTCTGCCGCTACAGGACAACTCCGGATACGCATCGAGGGCGGCCATGGAGTGGGCGGGCATCTCGATTTCGGGGATCACGCGGATATGGCGGGCAGCGGCATAGCGGAGCACCTCCCGGACATCGTCCTGGGTATAGAAGCCGCCGTAGGTGCGCTTCGCCAGCTCCATGGACCGCTTCGGAGCGTACAGCCAGTCATTGCCAGTCCGGGGTTCCCGCCAGGCGCCGAAGGCGGTGAGCCGCGGGTGCCGCTTGATCTCCAGACGCCAGCCGTGGTCATCGGTCAGATGCCAGTGGAAGACATTGAGCTTGTGCCGGGCGAGCACATCGAGATAGCGCTTGATGAAGGGCACCGGGAAGAAGTGCCGGGAAACATCGAGGTGCATGCCACGCCAGGGGAAGCGGGGCCGGTCCTGGATGACCAGGCAGGGCAGGGCGCCGGTGCCCCGGGCCTGGAAGAGCAGTTGCCGCAGGGTCTGGAGGCCATAGAACAGGCCCGCAGGGGCCGCAGCCTGGAGCTGGATCTGACGGGGCGTGATCTCCAGCCGGTAGGCCTCCGCCCCCTGGATGGCCTTGCTCATGGACAAGCGGAAGGTGGCCTGTGCCGGTCGCTTGGTTCGCGCCACAGGTCGCGCCAGATCCGCGCGCACTGCGGCCTCCAGGTCGACTGCCACGCCAAGGAGGGCGGGTTCCGCGGTAGCGCAGGCCACGGTGAGGTGGCTGCCCAGTTGTAGAACTCCGGGCTGGATGGATACTCGAGCTGGGCGCGGGATCAGCGGTGGTTCTGGCTGCGCTCCCAGGGGCCAGGCAAGGAGGAGCGAGCCAGTGGCAACCCACCAGAGCCGAACAAATGACCCGGTGTGGTTGCTCATGGCGGCGGCGGAGCGCTGGGGTGTTCCACCTTCACTTCGCTGATGAAGAGCCAGGCCTTCTCCCCGGCTCCAGCGTGGCCCGATGGGCAGATGCCCAGGTTCTTCACCTGCAGCCGCAGGAAGCGGGCTGAGCCGGAAGGCAGGGCAGGTGTGGCCATTCTCACGAGGGGCTTGGGCAGTCCCGGGCGGGAGGACAGAAGGAGCGGAGCCGCCGACGTGAAGGTGATGCCGTCCACGGAGTGGGCCGCTTCCACCCTGCGGGGCGAGAAGATCCAGTTCGCGGGGTCCTCCAGGAACACCACGGAGACAGCACCGAGGGGCGTGGCCTGGCCCAGGTCCAGGAGGAGCTCAGCATCTTCGCCTTCAAAGCCGAGCCAGCGGCCATCAGTGAAGTCAGCGGAGCCCTCGAAGCCATCGGTCAGGGCTCCGGGAGTGCCTGGATATTTGGGATGAGGTGGATGTGTGAGGGTGATCTGCTTCCCCAGGGCCGAATGAGGGGCAAAGTGGAGATCGTGGATGAACTCTGAGCCGCGGCCCTCAAGGAAGGCTCTGGCTCGGAGGTGCGTTTCAGCGGTGAGGGCGAGGGGGGTGCTGTATTGCTGATCACCTGGACCCGGGTCCCGGCCATCCAGGGTCACTCGGATCCGAGTGCGGGGATCCGAGCAGGTCAGGGTGACACGGCCCATGGCACTGGTCGGGTCCCACCGGGTCTGGCACTGCACCGGACGGAGCAAGAGCGGTCTCCACTCGGTCTGGAAGGGGGAGGCGGGCAGGCCGGCGCCATTGAAGAGCGAGGCTTCCGGTGCGTGGGAGAAAGCGTAGCGGACCTCCGCTGGCTCCAGCACACCCGGATGAGAGATGCGCAGCGTGGCGCCGTCGATGGCAGCTTCGGCAGAGAGGAAGGGGCCACCCTTTGCCGCGATCTCGAAGCCTGTGAGGGGGCCGGTTCGCAGGCGCAGGCCCCCATCAGTGTGCTCGAAGGTGAGGCGCAATGCGCCGCCCTCCCGGCTGGTGCTGCGGAGGAGGGGGCCAGATATCGCGCCGACCTTCCGGTGATAGGTGCGGGCCAGTGCCCACAGGGCGAGACGCCGCGCAATCTCAGGCTTCGCCTTGGGATGCAGGTCGGTCGGCTCTGCGATATCGAGGGTCACGGCCATGCCCGTGTTCGGCAGGGCCAAGGCGCGGCGCTGGGCGTCACGCACATAGGCTGAGGTGGGCGCATCATCGGCATAGTGGTACGGTGCGATCTGCACGAAGTAGAAGGGGAAGTCTCCCTGCTTCCAGGCGGTTCGCCAGGCCCGGATGAGGGTGGGAAACAAGGTGCCGTAGAGATCCGCGTTGCCGGTATTGGATTCCCCCTGATACCAGATCGCGCCACGGATCGTTAGGGACAGCAGGGGATGGATCATGGCGTTGTAGAGGACACTGGGCCGGTTCGGCTGCTCACCGCCCGGATCGTGCAGGGTGGAGACCAGCTCCGGAGCTCGGGCCAGCCAGTCCCTGGGGGTCCAGGCTTCGGCCTCAGTGCCGCCCCAGGCGGTGCTGATTAAGCCCACGGGAACCCTGAGGCGGCGCCTGAGTTCCCGGCCGTAGAAGTAAGCTACGGCACTGAAAGGAGTGACATGCTCGGCGGTGGCCTCATGCCAGGTGGCCTGGCAGTCGTCCTGGGGTGTCGTGGCCAGACTCTTGGGTACCGAGCAGAGGCGCAGTCCCGGATCCCCCTTAGCGCCCAGACGTGCCCCCTCATCCGGAAAGGCGGCCCAGCCACCGAGCATGGCCAGGGTCCACTCCATGTTTGATTGGCCGGCGCAGACCCATACCTCCCCCAGGAGCACATTGTGCAGGATCCGTGTGCTGCGGCCCTTGAAGACGATGTGGTACGGGCCCCCGGCAGCGGTGGTGGGAAGCCGCGTTCGCCAGCGGCCATTGGGTCCGGCGGTCACGGTCACCGGCTTGCGGAGCCAACCTGCCTGGATGCGGATGCGCTCACCGGGGTCCGCCTGGCCCCAGAGGGTTGCCTGGGACCGCTGCTGCAGCACCATACCATCCGCCAGCAGGGAAGGCAGGCGGATCTCACCGTGCAGCGTCGGCGCGAGTCCGATGGCCAGGAGGAGTGGGGCCAGCCAGGGGCGGACCTTCATACCGATGCCCACGCTGCAGGCACTGCGAGGTTTCCAGCCATCAGTGCCGACCATCGAAGTGGGCCTCGATCTCCTCCAGGGTCTTGCCCTTGGTTTCCGGCAGGAAGAAGGCGGCAGTTATGAAATACACCACGGTGAAACCCGCAAAGAACAGGAACATTGTGCCGTAGCCGTACTTACCCACTGTCGGCAGGAACACGGCAGCAATGGTAGTTGATACGGCCTGGTTGATCAGGAGGGCGATGCTCATGCCGTTGGAGCGGATGCGCGTTGGCATCAGTTCAGAGAGGGCCAGCCACACGCACACCCCTGGGCCCATGGCGAAGAAGGCGATGAAGAGGAAGGTGCAGATTGCAATGATCCAGCCATTGGTTGCGCTCGGTACTGGCGTGATGAGGGCGGCCTCGATGCGCAGGGGCGCGGTAAGGGCGGCGGAAACATCGGCAGTGGGGTTCGTGATTCGTGCGGCGAGGGCCCCGGCGCGGTCCTTGGGCACGCAGCTTTCCCGCGTGATGGCGAAGTCCGCCAGCGAGTCCGTGGAGCGCACAACCTTGGTGGCGGCTCGGAAACCCCCGTAGGAGTAGATGGCGATGAGCGTGGATGGCTGTTGTGCCAGGGCCGGATCCTTCCCGGCCGCCAGGAGCAGCTGGCGCGCCGTTTCCGGCGTGTATTTCAGGGCGACGGCCTGGTGTGCATTCACCCGCGCCTGCAGGGCGGCAGCCACATCCACCCGGTGTCTTTCGGTGCTCCGGAAGATGAGTCCGGTGCAGACGAGTGTGAGGATAATGCCACCGCTGCCCACGGAGAGCAGGAACTTGCGACCCTTCCGGTCCACCAGCGCCACGGCCACCATGGTCATGAGGAAGTTGACGGCGGTCAGGAGCACATAGCCTAGGTGGGCGGCGTTGTCGCCCAGCCCCGCCTGGATGAGGATGGTGGCGTGGTAGCCGATGATCGAGTTGATGCCGGTGGCCTGATTGCAGGCCAGGATCACGCAGGCCAGCAGGAAGGGGATGACGTACTTGCGGCTCAGGAGCGAATCCTTGACCTGCTCACCCGCCCCCTCGGCCGCGACACCAGCAGCCTCGCTCATCTCCTTGAATTCCAGCTCCGCTTCCTCGGTGGTGCGCGTGTGGAGCAGGGCCGCCATGGCCTCGGCTTGGCGCCCCCGACGGAAGATCCAGCGGGGGGACTCAGTCACGAAAAAGGCACCGACCACAAAAAGCAGGCCGGGCACGATGCTGATCCAGAAGATGCTGCGCCAGGCGTAGTCCTTGAAGGCAAAGACCGCCCGGGCATCGCCGACCTTTTCGAGGTGCTCTACCCGGAAGCTGAAGGCGTAGGCGATGATTGCCGCAGCCAGGATGCCGAGGGTCAGCAGCCACTGGAAAATGCCGGTACCCTTGCCGCGATTGGACGCGCCGAGGCACTCCGCCAGGTAAAGGGGGACCACGACGCCCACCAGGCCAGCACTCACCCCCTGCAGGAGGCGGCCCAGCACCAGCGGGCCGAACCCCTGGGCCAGGGCGATCATGGGGATACTGACCACAAAGCAAAGGCCACTCAGGATCATGAGCTTCTTTCGCCCCATGAGGTCCGCCAGTAGGCCCGCGAAGAGCGTGGAGATCACGCTGCCCAGCAGCACGGCGGCCACGATGATCGAGAGCTGGTTGCTCGTCAGGCCTGATGTCGCTTCCAGGTAGGGCAACGCTCCGGCGATGATCCCCACATCGATGCCGTACAGGAGGCCACCCATGCCCGCGATGAACAGGAGGTAGCGCATGTTGAAGATGAGCCGGCTGGACTCGGGTACGGACGGCATGGGACCTCCGGGGGTCAGGATGTCCTGGTGACCTTGAGCAATCCTCGCGGCGCTTCGGGATCGTGTCCCTTGGCCCGGGTGAGGTGGTAGCAGAAGAGCTGCGCGGCCACGATGGCCACCATGGGCGAGGTCCAGGCGGGACCAGGCGGGATGCGGATGGGCGTATCGGCCAGGCCCAGGGCTTCCTCATCATCGGAGATGACCACCAGGGCCGCGCCGCATTCCTGCTTTAGGCGCTGGAGCACCCGGAGGAGGTCAGGAAGGACCTCGTCCTTCGGTGCGATGGTCAGCACGGGAAATCCCGGGCTCACGATGGCAATGGGACCGTGCTGGAAATCGGCGCTGGAGTAGGGCGCGGCAACCACGTAGGCCAGCTCCTTGAGCTTCAGAGACCACTCGAAGGCGGTGGCGAAGTTGAAGCCCCGTCCCAGCACCACGCACTGGTCCATATCCCGGTACCGCTCCGCGGCCATCCTGATCGCAGCATCCTGGCGCAGGACCTCCATGATGCGATCCGGCACGGCAGCCAGGTCGGCGCAGCGTGGGGCATTCCCACTCATGGCCACGGAGAGCATGGCTACGGCCATGAGTTGGGCCGTGTAGGTCTTGGTGGCAGCAACGGCCTCTTCCACCCCTGCAGAGATGTCGATCACATGCTCGGCACAGCGGGCCAGGGGACTGGCGGCATCGTTGACGATGGCCAGCGTGGGGCAGCCCTGGCGCCGACCTTCCTCCAGCACGCTGAGGATGTCCGGGGATTGCCCTGACTGGGAGATGCCAAGAACCAGCGCCTCCCGGAGGTCCGGCGCCTTGTCGTAGACACTGAACAGGGAGGTGGCGGCGAGGGCGATGGGCAGGCGGTTCTCGCTGCCGAGAAGGTATTTGGCATAAAGGCCAGCGTGGTCAGAGGTGCCCCGGGCCGCCAGGAATACGTAGCGGGGGTCGCGGCGCAGGAGCGACTGAGCGATCCCGGTCACCCACTCCCACTGGCCGCCCAGGAGGCCTGTGAGAACGGCTGGTTGCTGGAAGATTTCATCGTGCAGACCCATGCTTCAGTTCCGTTTCTGGAGCGAGGCGACCCGGCTGGAGACATCGTCCTCGAAGCGGGCGATGAGGGCCCGCGTGAAGTCTCCTGGATCCAGGCTGTCATCCAGCAGCAGGGGCGTCAGGTCCATGGCGAAGGTGAGGCCCGTGGTGGCGTCTACGCCGTGGGTGGCGTGGTAGGTGGCATGGGCTTTGCGCCGACCAAGCGTGGCCAGGTCATAGCGCTTCCCCCCCGAGATCTGACTATCGAACACCCCCAGCAGTGCAGCCTGAAGGTTTTCCTGACCACTCACATCCAGGGGGAGCTTGTCATCGTCCGCGAGCCAGTCCAGATCCCGCCAGACCTCGCAGCCCAGGAAGCGCGCCGGGCGCTGGTCCCGGGGCAGGGAGCGGAGGGCCGCGAGGGTTCGCAGGGCCACCGCCACATGGGTGTCGTGCTTGTCGGCCAGGTTGTGGGTATAGACCACCCCTGGGCGAGCGGCCGTCAGCAGGGCGGCCAGATCCTCCACGGCCCGGGTGTCACCAGCCTGCTTGAGGGCCGAGCTGGGATAGTCCAGCAGGGCGCAGGCCCCGAACTCGCCGATGCTGGCGGCCTTCTTCTGCTCCTTGCGGCGAACGCCCTTCATCTGTTCGTCCGTGTAGTCCCGGTAGAGTCCGTCGCGAGCCGAGCCTGCACCATCGGTGGCCACCACGCCAAGGAACCACTGGTCCTCCCGCTGAAAGCAGGTCTGGATGCCGTGGTAGGCCATGATCTCGAGGTCGTCCTGATGGGCGCTCACGGCCATGTGAGTGGTCCGCGCAAGTGCCGCTGGGGCGGCCGCGCCATCGGGGACAAAGAGTTCGGCAGTGGGGATGTGGAAGTGCATGGTCTCTCCTTTAGTGCAGGGCCGGCAGGCTGGCAGCGGCAATGCTCTGGCCCACCCGCCGGCTCTTCTCATCAGGGAGCTGGATGTGCAGGTGCGCCAGCTCCGGGAACTCACGGCTGAGCACCTCCGCAGCGCCGGCAAGGATCAGGTCGCCGCCGCTACCGCTGGTGCAGCGGCCCAGAATCAGCAGGTGCCGAATCTCGTAGAAGGCCGCGTAGTGGGCGATGGCGTAACCCATGTAGACCCCCATGGACTCCCAGATCTGGCGGGCACCGGGGTGGCCGGCCTCCAGCTTCTCCTGGACGAACTTGAGCTGATCGGCGTCCGTGAGTCCCTGGGGAATCTCGATACCGGCCCTGGGTGCCAGGCGGAACACGCACTGCTGGCTGAAGTAGAGGGCCCCTGCGCCGCGATCGCCGCTCCACTCATCCAGGGGCGCACTGGGGCTGTAGTCCACCGGGGCGAAGGCCAGTTCATTAAGCCAGCCCAGGAGGTTGCCCTGAAGATTGACATAGCCCGCCGCCTCACTGGAGCCCAGGGCGATGCCGAGGACGCCATTATCACCGAGGCTCATGGACCCGGCCAGGGCTGTGACATCGCCATCATTGGCCACCTCGAGAGGGACGCCCAACTCATCCCGGATCCGGAGAAACACACCACGGATTTCCGCGTAGCGGTCCTTGGGGATGCCCCGGAAGAGGCTGGCGATGCGCACCTCGTTATTGACGTAGATCCCGGCAGAACTGCCCCCGATGGCATCGACTCGCGGCATGTGGGCGGCGGCGGTCCTCAGGGCCGTCATGATCTCATCGTAGTGGTACGATGGATCCGCGTGCTTCTTGGGCTCCCAGACCACCTCTTCGCTGAAGACTGCCTCGCCGTCCACCACGGCACTCACCTTGCGGTCCGAAGCACCCAGGTCAAAGCCAATGCGGCAGCCGTCCAGGTGGCGGCCCAGAGGCTGACCCGTTTCCCGGGCCTCAGGGACTTCCGAGGGGGCGCAGGTGATGATCTCGAAGGGGCGGTCGTACACATCCTCGCCCATGAAGTGGAAGTCAAAGGCCCGCTCGCCCTTCGGCGCGTAGACGGCGCGCAGGTGGTCTGCCACGGACTGGGGACCGCCGATGAAGGTTCGGTGTCCGCCGCGCTGCCAGAGGAGGAACTTGAAGAGCCGCTCCGCGTAAGCCAGGTTCGCCGCCGCACGCGCGTGCCCCTCCGGGAAGGCCACCGTATCGAAGCGGGAAACGGAGCCATCGGGGCGCTCCATGCCGAAGAGCAAAGGGACGCACCCAGCGGCCTCCGCTTCAGCCACGAAGGCGCGATTGGCCAGTACGGCAGGTCGGAAGTCCCCATCGAGAGGTGGGACAATGGCTGGTGGTACCAGGCGGAAGGCTTCGGCCATGGCATGGCTCCTGGGTTGGGATGTGGATTCTGCCGCTGTGGCGGAAGGTAGCCGAGCTAGCAGGTCCTGTCGAGGCAGAGGGCCGCGGCCCCGAGGATCGGCATGTGGGGATCTTGGCTGGCCAGGATCCGCAGATTGGGCAGAATGTGGGGGAAGGCGTAATCGGCGAGACTGCGGCGCAGGGCCACTTCAAAGAAGGGGAAGGCCATGGAAACAGACCCGCCAAGGATGATGGTGTCCGGATCGTAGGCGTAGAGGATGGTCTTCACGGCGCAGCCGAGATCGCCACCGAAATCAGCGAAGGCTGCTCTGGCATCCTCGTCCCCCTGGTTCGCCCGGGCCAGCAGGGTCTGGCCGGTCTGGCCATGGAGGCGTTCGAAGCGAGGACCGCTGATGTAGTGCTCCAGGGTTTCGCCCCGGAAAGGGAGGTTCCCGATCTCGCCCGCACCGCAGTGAGCCCCCGAATAGAGGCGGCCCCGCACGATCAAGCCGGCCCCAAGTCCGGTGCCGATGATCAACCCCACCATGTGCTGGGATGCCTGCCCCTGCCCAAAGTGGAATTCTCCGAGGGCAAAGCAGTTCGCATCGTTGTTGATGTGGACGGGCAGCCGGTAGCGTTTCTCGAGGATCTGCTTGAGCGGCACCTTCTGCCAGGAGGGGATGTTGGTTGCGGTATACACGATCCCCTGGGCCGCATCCACGAGGCTGGGTACCCCAAGACCGATGGCTTCAACGCCTGGCGCCATGACCTGCTCGATGCTGGCACAGAGGTCTGCCAGCACAGCCTCCTGGCTGGCGGTATTGCGCAGGGTCACGAAAGCATGCGCCTCCAGGCCGGTGGTCACCCGACCCGCGCGCACGTTCGTGCCACCCAGGTCCACCCCGATGACCGTCCGTGGGACTGGGCTCATCCTTCACCTCCAGATTCGGTCTTGCGGAGCGTGGCATTGCTCACGAGGGGGCGAGCCCAGAACCCGATGCTGATGATGTAGGCGATGGGGACCAGGATGGCGAGCATCCCCAAGCGGAGGCCGAAGGCATCCCCCAGGCGCCCCACCAGCGGCGGCAGGAGGCCGCCCCCCAGGATGCCGGTGCAGAGGATGCCAGCCAGGCTGCCGTGATGGGCTTCCACTGAGTTGAGGGCTAGGGCGAAGATCACTGGCCACATGACTGAACACCAGAAGCCCATTGCCGGGAGGGCCAGCAGTGCCACGCTCCGGGAGCCAAAGAGGGCCGCCAGCAGCGTGACAGCGGCACCGAGGCCAAAGGCGACCAGGATGGCCTTGGCATCGAAGAGCTTCAACAGGACCAGGCCCGCGGCACAGCCGGCGGCCATCAGACCCCAGAAGCCGGCGACGGCGCCGTGCCCTCCACGGGCGGGATCCACGCCGTGGGTGGTTTCCAGGAAGCGCGAGATCCAGACGGCCACGCCCTGCTCCAGGCCTACGTAGCAGACGATGCCCAGGAAGAACAGCCAGACCACGGGGCGCTTGAGCAGGATGGCGAGGGTCGCCACACCGCCGATGCGCTCGTCCTCGTTGAGTTCCAACCGCGGCAAGCGCATGAAGGCCACCAAGACCACCATGGCCAGGAGGACGACGGCGAAGAGCCAGTAGAGGCTGACCCAGGGCTTGTCCGGAGGTACCACCCGGGCCAGCAGGAACAGCAGGCCTCCCCGAGGTGTGCGGGGCTCTGCCAGACCACGGACCAAATAGGCATAGATGTGAGGACTTAGGAAGGAGGCGGCACCGAAGATCAGCTGGGCCAGATTGCCATTGAAGGCGTAGTGCTCCTCACCTCCGGCCACCCGCAGCAGTGGGTTGATGACCACTTGAAGCATGGCGAAACCCACGCCGATGACGAACAGGGCAGGCAGGGAGACCAGGTAGGTCGGCCACAGCGCGAAGGCAGCTGAACCAGCCAGTGCAAGAGCAAAGGCGGCAAGCAGGGCCGGTTTGGCGCCGACGCGCTCGATCATGAATCCGGCCGGAATCGACATGACGCCATAGGCGATGAAGAAGGCGAAGGCCATGAAGCCCACAGCCATGCCGCTCAGGTGGAAGGAGTCCTGAATGTTGGGCGCCAGTGGATCAAGGATGTTGGTGACTAGAGAGATGACGAAAAACACCAGCATGACGAAGGCGACCCGGGCAGGGCTGCGCCCAGCCTGGGAGTCCTGGGCTGAGCTGGCGGCATCGGATGGGGCAGTCATGCTTCCGGGCTCCTGCTTGGTACCCGGCTCCGGAACCTGAAGGATACGGATCGGGAAGACCACGCCACGGCTGCAGGATGAGCAGGCAAGTGGGGCGATCGTCTGAACCAGAATCCGGTGACTTCAGGGGACGGACAATAGCGAGAACCCCTCAATCATCCTGAGTAGTCTTACTCACGGTGAGCTTGGCGCGGTGCTCCAGCGCGAACTTCAGCAGGCTATAGCTGCCATGGATGGATAGCTTGGTGCTGATGTGGGCGCGGTGGTTCTCGACGGTGCGCTGGCTGATGCAGAGGGTGTCGGCGATCTCCCGGCTGGTCATGGATTCAGCGATGAGGCTGAGGACCCTCATCTCCGAAGGGGACAGTGTGTTCAGGGATACGTGCTTGGGGCCGCTGGGCTTCCCTGTTCGGCGCTGCAGGGCGAGATCCATGAGGGAAGGGCTGATGTAGCGGTGCCCCTGGAGGACGGACCGGATGGCGACCGCCACGTCGTCCACCGCCGACTCCTTCGAGATATACCCCATCACACCCAGGTCCAGGGCCTCGTTGAAGGTCTCCTCATCATCGAACATGGTGAGCAGAATGATGTCCGTGGCCAGCAGGCGCCGACGGATCTCTCGCACCACCCGCAGGCCCGACAGCTTGGGCATGCGGATGTCGAGGATGGCCAAATCCGGCTTAAGCCGCTCGATGCCCTCAAGGGCCTTCTCGCCATCTCCGACTTCGGCAACTACATCCACGGAGGCGACGCCATCAAGCACCCGGCGAACCCCTTCCAGGAAGAGGGGATGGTCATCCGCGATCAGGACCGAGACGCGCGTCTCCATGCTTCCTCCAGGTTGATGGCAGGGTAACCGTAAGTGTCGTGCCTGTCCCTGGGCCCGAGTTCACCTCCAGCCACCCTCCGAACATCCGGGCCCGCTCGGAAATGACCTTCAACCCGAAGCCTTCGTCCGGAAGGCTGCCGCCCAGGTAGGTCTCAGGGTGGAAGCCGGACCCATCGTCGGAGATGCGCAGCACGGCTGCATCCCCTTCCATGGCCAGGGACACGGTGGCCTGGGTGGCCTGGGCGTGCTTCAGGACGTTGTTGAGGCTCTCCTGGGCGATCCGGTACAGGTTGATGCTCGCATCGGCCGAGAGCGGCGGTTCCAGGAGCTGGATCGCGGTGCGGATGGGCAGACGCGTGGACTCGCTGAGCCGCCGAACCATGGCCTCGAGGCACTTCTCCAGCCCGAGTTCATCAAGTTGGTGGGGTCGCAGGTTGTGGGAGATGTTACGCACATCCTGAAGCGACTGGGAGACCAGCCCCAGGGCCCCCTCGATATCCCGGCTGGGATCCTGGCCGGCCGTGGCGGCCCTAAGGGCCAGGAGCAGCATGTTCTTGACGATGAGCAGGTTCTGGCCAAGGTCATCATGCAGCTCCGCGGCAATCCGCTGGCGCTCCCGCTCCTGGGAATCAATCAGCTGGCGGGCGACCTTCTGGTGGACAAGGTTTTCCCGCAGAGCCTCCTCCATCTGCTTGTGGGCGCTGATGTCGCGGCTGAGGCCCACGATGCCGATGATCTCCCCCCCGGCATCCCGCAGGGGCACCGTGGTGGTGAGGTGCCAGCCCCAGGAATCCGTGAGCGGGTAGTAGTTAGGCTCTTCCTGGCTGATGAGGGGTTCGCCCGTGGCGATCACCCGCTGTTCGTCAGCGAAGAACTGTTCCGCCAGTTCCTTGGGGAAGAAATCGAAATCGGTTTTGCCAATGACCTCCTCGGGGCGGCAGCCCAGGTTGGTGGCCACGGCCAGATTGTTGACCAGGAAGCGGCTCTGCCGGTCCTTCACATAGATGTAATCGGGTAGGAGGTCGATAACTGCCCGGAGTAGCCTCTTTTCGCGATCCCGCTCCGCATCCCGAAGAAGGCGCTCGGAGGCAACTGCCTCCAGTTCTCGGGAGTGGCGCGCCAGCAAGCTCTGGAGGAACTCCTCGGCAGTCTGGGGCGAACCAAGCGGGGTGGAATCGGGCATGGGGTTTCCTGGGGGTGGCGGGGCGTCAGCTCCCATGATCGGTTCCGCCATCGGGGAAAACCATCAGGGCTTCAGATTCCAGCCACGAACCTGCAGGCGCAGGTGCTTGGCCGCCAGACCTGGATCGAGGTAGTCAACCCGCAGGATTCGTCGCTCCCCGGGAGGCAAAGAAAGGTAGTTGTCCTCCCAGAGGACTGGCACAGCCGGTTCGCCATCCTCGGTGACGAGGTTGAGTTCCAGCAGAAAGGCCAGATGTTCCCCAGGGTTTTCAAGGACGACCTCGCAGCCCGTGGCATCAAAGCTGGGCGTGGCCAGCACCCGGGCAGGGGGCAGCCGGTCCAGGGCACTGAAATCCGCATAGGAGGTGTTGCCCATGGCCAGCCAGTCGCCCGATTCCGGGGCCAGAAGGTCGGGCTTCGCCGACATCCAGTAGAAGTTGCGGCTGAGCAGTTTCTCCTGCGCATCCATGAGCTGCAGATCCAGGAAGGAGACTGGACCGAAGGCTGCAAGGGCGGGCAGGGTGCCCAGTTCCACAGCCGCCCCCGGAGGCACCTGCACCGGCAGCAGCGCCTCATGGGCCAGGGTGGCATCCAGGCGGTAGATTCGCACCCGCACTCTGGCGCCAGTGAGTGGCTGGCGGGTGTCGTTCACTGCATGGAGCGAGTGACGGGCGCAGTCCCAGATCACGCTGAGGGGCTGACTGCCTTTACGCGTCCCGTAGAAGGCCCCGTTGGGCAGCAGGAAGTGGTCGTAGAGCTGCCAGTAGAGCTTGGGCCAAGCGGCATTCAGCATCCACTGCACCACGCCCGTGGCCTCTGGCTGGTGGATCCCAAAGGCTTCGAACATGGCCTTCACTGCCTCGTAGTTGGCGGCCTGGGCGCGGTAGGCGAAGGTCTCGAGATCCTTGGGCTCTCCATAGCGCGCCTTGAAGGCACCGTAGTAGCGGTCGATGGTTCCGAAGGCATAGCGGGCGCAGTGATAGTCCCACTCGTCATTGATGGGCCAGAGGCGGGAACCCAGAAACATTTTCTTCAGGGAAGCCAGGGGTGGGATCTGCGGGCCGGGTCCAGTCTCTGTATTGAAGCCGAAGGCTCCGCCGTTGAGGCGGTCGCTGAACCAGTAGTTGGGGGTCACATAGTCGTAGGGTCCGTTCATCTTGACGCCTGACGGGCCGCTCACGGGGCTGCTCCAGCCTTTGGCGGACGCCAATATGGGCCGAGTGGGGTCCTCTTCGGCCAGTAGGGCGCGGTAGCGCTTCTCCGCTTCGGGATAGGGCTGCTTATCGCTACCCACCACCCACACCAGGAGGCTCGGATGGTTCCGCAGATACCGCGCCTGGTCCCGCAGGTAGCTCTCTGCCAGGGCGATATCCCGGTCCTTGAATGGCCCGCCAAAGGGTTTGCTGCCATCGCTGTCCTGCACGCCCTGGAGGTATTCCGGCCACTCCCACTGGCAGCTGAATCCTGCCATGACGAGGATGCCCATGCGGTCAGCGAGGTCGTAGAGCCGCTGGCTGGCGCCCCAGAACCCTTCGAGGCGGATGGCGTTCAGGTTCATGTGCTTTACGTAGGCCAGCTGAGCTTCAAGCTTTCGCCCCTCCTCGCGGAGGAAGAGATCATCCACCCAGCCGCCGCCCCGGATCAGGATGGGCCGCCCATTGACCTTGTAGCCCCGGTGTCCCTGGGCGTTCAGGTAGTCCCCCACTTCCCGGATGCCGAAGGAGATCGTCTGCGCATCGCTGATCTGGGCTCCCTGGCGAACAGTCAGAGCGAGGGTGTAGAGCTCAGGAGTGCCGAGGTTCACGGGCCACCAGACCCGCGGGTTCCGGAGGTGCAGTACGGGCAGCTCCGTGGGCGCTAACTGGAGCTTCCGCTGCTCCCTGGGCTTCAGCGAATAGGGGACCCTGAAGTGGCGGTCACCCAGGGCGCCTTCGAGGAAGCCGCTGGCAACGCGCTCCCCTTGGTTCACCAGGGTGGTCTCCAGAGTCAGGTCCGCACTGGCCAGTGAGGGCAGCTCCAGCCGGGTGCGGACCACGGAGTGCTCCAGGGAGACGGTACCCGATTGGCGCAGAGAGACCGGCCGGAAGATCCCCATGCTGCCGTCCGGCGGTGCAGGATTCCAATCCACGAAGCCCAGGGTGAATTCGCCGGGTTGGGGCCGGTAGACCTTCACGGCCAGTGCATTCTTCCCCTTGCGGAGCCAGCGGCTGACCTCCAGGTCATGGACCCGCCAGACCCCCTGCACCTGCTCCTTGCCGGCCACCTTGCGCCCGTTGAGGTAGACCTCGGCGCGGTAGTTGATGCCTTCGAACACCAGGCGAGAGTGGACTCCGGCACCCGCCGCGACCGCCGTGAACTCCGTGCGGTACCACCAGGGCTGCTGGAAGGGTGCTGTGGGCAGGGTGCTCATGTTCTTGGAGAAGAAGACATTCCCGTAGATGCCGAGGTCCACCAGGTTGCCCAGCACCGTGGACGGCACCTTGGCCGGATACCAGGCTTCAGCATCAAAGCCGACGGTGGCGATGCGCTCGCCCGGAGCCTCCACTCGGTCCGCAGCAAAGATCGCCCAGCCGGACTGCAGCGGCGTCACCGAAGGCACCGCTGCCGTGAGCGGTGACAGGAGCAGGATGGCGGAAAGGAGCAACTGGCGCACAGGCGATCCGGAGCAGGTGGGACAGGATGTGGAACGATGGGAATGGAGGCGGAGCCTACCATGGCTGGAGGGTGCTCCCCCATGGTCGCGCAACCGGGAGCTTCTGGGCAGAAGTGGATCCACCCATGCGGCATGAGTGGTTCCACTCCCCTGTGGTAGCACCCATGCCGCCATCGGCTGTGCTGAGCTAGCCTCAGCGGGGTTCATCCAGGGGCAGATCCCGGTGCAGGAAGGGCCGGGCCTGGGGGCCGGCGTAGTCCTCCACCCGCTGGCCCTGGCCGCGCAGGAGGTAGCGCACGCTCAGGAGGCCCTCCAGTCCCACGGGGCCCCGGGCATGAATGCGGCCGGTGCTGATGCCCACTTCGGCGCCGAAGCCGTAGCGGAAGCCATCGGCGAAGCGCGTCGAGGCATTGTGGAAGACCCCGGCCGCATCGACTTCGGCCAGGAAGCGGGCGGCGGCGGCGGCGGCATCGGTCACGATGCACTCTGTGTGGCCGCTGCCGTGGAGCCGGATGTGAGCCAGGGCTTCATCCAGGTCCGCAACGACCTTGAGGGCCAGGATGGGGACGCCGTATTCCGTGTCCCAGTCCGCCTCGGTGGCGGGGCTGATGGTGGGCACGAGGGCCCGGCAGAGGGTGCAGCCGCGCAGCTCCACGCCCCTGGCGGCCAGGTCTGCGGCCAGGGCGGGTAGCAGGCGGGCCGCTGCTCCCTGGTGCACCAGGACCGTCTCCACCGAGTTGCAAGCGGAGGGGTATTGCAGCTTGGCATCCCGCACCAGGGCCACGGCCATGGCGGTGTCCGCTGCTTCGTCCAGGTAGAGGTGGCAGAGGCCATCGGCGTGGCCCAGGACGGGAATCCGGGTGGCGGACTGGATGCTGGTCACCAGCTCCCGGGAGCCGCGGGGGATGACCAGATCCACCAGATCCGGCCGCTGCAGCAGGGCTGCCACCGCAGCCCGGTCCGGCAGGCCCTGGACCGCGGCCTCCGGCAGTCCCACGGCCCGCAGGGCCGCCTGGACAGCGGTCAGCAGGGCGGCGTTGGAGTGCAGGGCCTCGCTGCCGCCCTTGAGCAGCACGGCATTGCCGCTCTTGAGAGCCAGGGCGCTGATCTGAATCAGGGCGTCTGGGCGCGATTCAAACACCACACAGAGCACGCCCAGGGGGCAGGTCACGCGGGTGAGCTCCAGCCCTTCATCGAGGAGTCTGCGCAGCTGCACCTGGTGGAGGGGATCGGGGAGGGCGGCCACGGCGCGGACCCCCTGGATCATGGTGTCCAACTTGGTCGCATCCAGCAGGAGGCGCTGGCGGACCGAGGCGTCCAGGGACTCCCCCGCTGTGCGAAGATCCTGCTCGTTGGCCGCGAGGATGCTGGCGCGGTGCCGCTCCAGCTGGTCCGCCAGGCCCACAAGGGTCGCCGCGCGCAGCTCTGCGGAGGTGGTGGCGAGGCGCCGCGACGCATTGCGGGCGGCCTGGGCCATGGCCTGGATGGCCTGGGGGCTGAGGGCTGCGGAGCTCACTGGCGGTCCCGCTTGGGGGCGGCGAGAAAGAGGGTGCCGATGGACTCGCCCGCGAGGATGCGATCCAGCACGCCCACCACCAGGCCCGAGGCCAGGACCACGGCCACGCCCTCGGTGGTGGCCACCCGGGCCGCCTCCACTTTGCTGACCATGCCGCCCCGACCCCGCTCCGACGTGCCTTCCAGGCTGACGTCCAGGTCGGCCCCAAAAGGGATCTCGGCCAGGGGCTTCGCGTCGGGGTCCAAGTCAGGGTTGCTGGTGTGCAGGGCGGTCACATCCGAAAGGATGATCAGGAGGTCGGCCTCCAGGTGCGTGGCCACCAGGGCTGAGAGGTGATCGTTGTCGCTGAAGATCGGCGTTCGTCCCGGGGAGGGGCGCTCCAGCTCCAGGGTCGAGACCGTATCGTTCTCGTTGAGCACCGGGATGGCCCCGAGCTCCAGCAGGGTCTCCAGGGTACGCCGCAAGTTGGCGTGCCGGACGGGATCGGCAAAGTCGTCCTCCGTCAGCAGCACCTGGGCAGCGCACAGACCGAGCCGGGCGAAGCCCTCCTGGTAGAGCGACATGAGCTGGCCCTGGCCCGCCGCGGCGCAGGCCTGCTTCTGGGGCAGTCCCGTGGGTTTGACGCCCAGCTGCCGGGCCCCGAGGCCCACGGCGCCCGAGGAGACGAGGACGGGCTGAGCGCCCTGCCGGTGCAGCGCAGCCACCGTTTCCATGAGCCCGTAGAGGCGGCTCAGCGAGGGTCTGCCTTCAGCATCCAAGACAACCTGGGTGCCGAGCTTTAACACAATCCGCTTGGCGACAGCCAAGCCGGCTCTGGGGGAAAGGGTGTTCGAAGATTCGGGGAGGAGGCTCATGTCAAATCATCCAGTCATCGGGCAGGACCTGCTTGAATTCCTGCGGGGTGCGGTCGCGGTACTGGAGCTCGGGGCTCTTGACGCTGACGCGGGTGTCCGGCGGCACGGACTGGGTGACGAACACATTGCTGCTGATCACGGCGTCCTTGCCGATCACCGTTTCGCCGCCCAGGATCGAGGCGCCGGAGTAGACCGTGACGCCATCCTCCAGGGTGGGGTGGCGCTTCACGCCCTTCAGGGACTGGCCACCGCGGGTGGACAGCGCACCCAGGGTGACGCCCTGATAGACCTTCACGTGCCGGCCGATGATCGTGGTTTCGCCGATGACCACACCCGTACCATGGTCGATGAAGAAGGACTCGCCAAGGGTGGCGCCGGGGTGGATGTCGATGCCGGTGAGCGCATGGGCATACTCGCTCATGATCCTGGGGATGAGCGGCACCTTCAGGCCGTGCAACTCGTGAGCGATGCGATGGACGGTGATGGCGAAGATACCCGGGTAGGAGAAGATCACCTCATCCGTGTCCACAGCAGCGGGGTCCCCAGCGAAGGCGGCCTGCACATCCGTAGCCAGAATCGCTCGCAGACGAGGGATGGCCTCGAGGAAGGCGAGCACCGTGGCCTCCGCTTCCTGCTCGGCAGCAAGGTTGGGCTGCCCATGGCGGGTGGCCTCATGGCGCAGGACATTCAGCACCTGCTCAAGGAGGCGAGTCCGGATATCGCCCAGCAGTTCGCCCACGTAGTATTCAAGCGTCTGGGTGGTGAGGTTCTGCTTTCCGAAATAACCTGGGAACAGGAGTTCCCGCAGCTTCTTGACGAGGTCGATCACGGCATCCCGGCTGGGCAGGGCACCCGCATCGATGTGTCGCGTCAGCGGCTCGGCCAGGTCGCTGGCCACAATGGCATCCACCTGTGCGGCGAACCGAGCAGCGGGCCCTCCCTCGGGTTTCGGGGGGGGCTGGGGGGGCGGCAAGGCCATGGACGGCTCCGAAGGGCGTTCTCTGGATTATTTCCGGAATGGCTCCTGCGAGGATGCTTCCCTGGCCTGGAGCGCTTCCGTTGGGGATGAGAAATATTGATAAACAATTAAATATAAGTCAATTACGAATACGGCCAAAGCTGCTGAAAGGGTCTCGCCGGGAGCGGTGGATAAAGGGCTCAGATCGGATAGGGTAAAAAATTATTCTCACCAATAAAAAATTATTGCACCATAGTTCCAGGTCATCCATTTCCTCCCCATGAAGTCTTGAATCATTCCTCCCCTTCACAGCGTCACCCCAAAAGGAAACCCCATGAGCACTCCCGCCATCCAGGCCCAGCTCGAAGCCTTCCAGGCGCTCCGCAGCAACCTCTTCCACAAGGACTTCCTGCTCACCTGGGAACATCCCACCGAGGAAATCAAGGCCATCCTGACCCTGGCGGAAACCCTCAAGCAGCTGCACCAGGCGGGGCAGTCCTATCGGGCCTTCGATACGGGATTGGCCATCTCGATT
>SESE01000148.1_pt1 | contig 31285 bp, 40 predicted proteins | sample 3171371 | NCBI WGS metagenome assembly SESE01 (sample SAMN06051881, study PRJNA518727) | freshwater metagenome | biome: subpolar coniferous forest; feature: holomictic lake; material: water; isolation source: holomictic Lake 442, 13 m depth | place: Canada: near Kenora, Ontario | collected... | reverse complement strand
ATAACAGGCGAGAAAAGGCTCTGCTCTGATCGGGCAAACCGCTGGCGCATGTCGCCAGATGGGGTGTCGGTGATGGGTTGGGGGTTTTTTGCCCCACGGCAGGAGTGGGGTGGTCTTCGAGCCCACGTAGCTCAGTTGGTAGAGCACGTCCTTGGTAAGGACGAGGTCAGCGGTTCAATCCCGCTCGTGGGCTCCAGCTCGCAAAACGGCTTGGGAAGTACACAGGAGAAAAATCATGGCAAAGGAAGCCTTCAAACGCGAGAAGCCGCATGTCAACGTCGGGACCATTGGCCACGTTGATCATGGCAAAACCACGCTGACCGCCGCCATCACCCGCGTGCAGTCGCTCAAGGGTTATTGTGAGTTCATCGCCTACGATCAGGTGGCCAAGGCATCGGAATCGGCCGGCCGCCGCGATCCCACCAAAATTCTGACGATTGCGACCTCGCACGTCGAATATGCCACGGAGAACCGCCACTACGCACACGTGGATTGTCCGGGCCACGCCGACTACGTGAAGAACATGATCACGGGCGCGGCGCAGATGGACGGCGCGATCGTGGTGGTTTCGGCCGCCGACGGTCCGATGCCGCAGACCCGCGAGCACATTCTCCTGGCTCGCCAGGTGGGCGTGCCGGCGATCGTGGTATTCCTCAACAAGGTCGATCTGGTGGACGATACCGAGCTGCTCGATCTGGTTGACATGGAGATCCGCGAGCTGCTGTCGAAGTACGAATATCCGGGTGACGACATTCCCGTGATCCGCGGCAGCGCGCTGCCCGCCTCGCATGTGACATCCAAGGATGATCCGGCGTGCGACTGCATCACCAAGCTCATGGAGGCGCTGGACACCTACATTCCCGCGCCGGTGCGTGTGTTGGACAAGGCGTTCCTGATGCCGGTTGAGGACGTGTTCTCGATTGAAGGCCGCGGCACCGTGGTGACCGGCCGCATCGAGCGCGGCATCATCAAGGTCAACGAGGATGTCGAGATCGTCGGTCTGCGTCCGACGGTGAAGACCGTGGTGACGGGCGTCGAGATGTTCCGCAAGCTGCTGGATCAGGGGCAGGCGGGTGACAACGTCGGCTGTCTGCTGCGCAGCATCAAGAAAGAGGATGTGGAGCGCGGCCAGGTGTTGGCGAAGCCGGGTTCGATCACCCCGCACACCGAATTCAACGGCGAGGTGTATGTGTTGAGCAAGGACGAAGGCGGCCGTCACACGCCGTTCTTCAAGGGTTACCGTCCTCAGTTCTACATCCGCACGACTGACGTCACCGGCGACATCACCCTGCCTGAGGGCGTGGAGATGGTGATGCCGGGCGACAGCATCTCGATCGCGGTCAAGCTGATCTCGCCGGTGGCGCTCGAGGAGAAGATGCGCTTCGCCATGCGCGAGGGTGGCCGCACGGTCGGTGCCGGGACGGTTTCAAAAATCACGAAGTAATGGTTCATGGGCGTGTGTGCGGTCGGGCTTCATTCCCGGCCGCACCGCGAACAGGAACGGAGCAGGCATCATGGCCAGAGAACTCGCAATTTTAGCTTGCACGGAATGCAAGCGGCGCAATTACACGACGACGCGCAACAAGCGCACGATGACGAACCGCTTGGAGATCAAGAAGTTCTGTTCATCCGAACGCAAGCGCACGCTGCATCGGGAAACCAAGTGACGCAAGCAGGTATTTCCGCAGGCCAGTAGCTCAATTGGCAGAGCACCGGTCTCCAAAACCGGTTGTTGGGGGTTCGATTCCCTCCTGGCCTGCCAGTTTTGTGAAACCGCCGCCTGCCGCTGGTCGGGTAGGCCGGTTGGGCGGATGGGTTTTATTAGCAACGCAGTCGGGGGCTCCGATGGTCAAAGAGAAAACGTTGGGTCAGCGCATTCACGCCTTCTTTGCAGAGGTTGGCGCCGAATTCAGGCGAGTGACCTGGCCGGAGCGCCAGGAACTGATCGAGTCGACGGTCGTGGTGATCGTCTTCATCTTCATGCTGGCGATTGTTGTACTGGTTTACGACAAAGTGATTCAGACGGTACTTCAGTTCATCCACACCTGAGCGGGGCCCCGAGATGACAAAACAATGGTTTGTGCTGCAAGCGTTGACCGGTCAGGAACAGAAGGTGAAGCGCACCATCGAGGCGCAGATCCGAGAGAAAGAGATGCAGGAGCTCATCGGCGAGGTGATCCTGCCGACCGAAAAGGTGACCGAGACGAAGAACGGCGTCAAGACGACCGTGACGCGCAAATTCTTCCCGGGTTACGTCTTCATCAACTTGGCGCTTTACGATGAGGCGAAAGAGTTGCTGGAGCCGACGTGGCGCTTCATCCGTGAGGTGTCCGGCGTGATTGGTTTCATTGGTGGCGCCCGCCCCACACCGCTGTCGGCGACGGAGGTGGACGCGATCGTGAACCACGTGGAAGCGAAGCAGGAGAAGCCCAGGCCGAAGGTCGTCTTCGAGCCGGGCGAAACGGTGAAGATCACGGACGGACCGTTCATGAACTTCTCCGCAACGGTTGAAGAAGTCGATCCTGACCGGGGCAAGCTGAAGGTATCGGTGGCGATATTCGGACGCACCGCCCCGGTCGATCTGGAGTACTGGCAGGTGGAGCGGGTTGTCTCCTAAAGGCCGGGAAACGGACGTCAATCGCAGGCTCGTTTGGACCGGGTGGGAACCGGGAGGGCCTCAACTGACAAAGGTAGTTCATTATGGCAAAGAAAGTTACGGGCATCGTTCGTCTGCAGATACCTGCGGGTGCTGCGAACCCCGCGCCGCCCATCGGCCCCGCACTGGGCGCGCAGGGCGTCAATATCATGGCGTTTTGCAAGGATTTCAACGCCAAGACCCAAGACAAGGGCGGCATGATCATCCCCGTGGTGATCACGGTCTATCAGGACCGCAGTTTTACCTTCATCATGAAGAGCCCGCCGGCGTCGGCGCTGCTGAAGAAATTCGGCAACCTCGCCAAGGGATCGGGCGTTCCGAACCGCGACAAGGTCGGCACCGTCACCCGCGAACAGGTCCGTGAGATCGTGAAGCTGAAGATGCAGGACCTGAACGCGTCGAACGAAGCGGCGGCGATGCGGATGGTCGAAGGCACCGCGCGCAGCATGGGCGTGGAGATCGTAGACTAAGGGGTGACGCGCTATGGCAAAGCATGGAAAACAGTATCGCAGCATCAAGGAGAAGGCCCCCACGGTTCCGGTGACCCTGGAGCAGGCGGTGGCGTTCATCAAGGCCAACCCGGCGGCGAAGTTCGACGAAACGGTCGAGCTGGCGTTGCGGCTGGGCGTGGACACGGCGAAATCCGACCAGACCGTGCGCGGCACGGTGAGTCTGCCGAACGGCACGGGCAAGAAGCTTCGCGTGATCGTCTTCGCGGCGGGTGCGCAGGCCGACGCCGCGCGGGCCGCGGGCGCGGACGAGGCGGGTTTCGATGATCTGATTGAGAAAGTCAAGAGCGGCTGGACCGATTTTGACGTGGCGATTTCGACGACCGACGCGATGAAGGAGGTCCGCAAGCTCGGGCGTGTCCTCGGTCCTCGCGGCCTGATGCCCAACCCCAAGACCGGCACGGTCACCGACGAGGTCGGCCCGGCGGTGGTGGCGGCCAAGGGCGGCAAGGTCGAATTCCGCATGGATCGCAACGGCAACGTGTGCGTGTTGTGCGGCAAGCGGAGTTTTGACGCCGACAAGATCGTCGGCAACGTGCATGCGGTGCTGGATGCCCTGCGGGCGGAGCGGCCGGCCGGCGCCAAGGGCACCTACTTCCGTTCCTGCACGCTGTGTTCGACGATGGGCGTCGGCGTCCGCGTCGACATCAAGGAGTAACGCCATAATGAGAGCTGAAAAAGAATCCATTCTTGAGGAAGTCACCACGCGTCTGCGGGAAGCGGATTTCGCGTTCGTGATGAATTACGGCGGCCTGCAGGTCTCGGAGATGACGACGTTGCGCAAGACGCTTGCGCCGTTGAAATCCCGCGTCATGGTCGTCAAAAACACCTATCTCGGCAAGGCGACCCAGTCGCTGGGCTGGGAAGACGTGACGCCTTACCTGACGGGGCCGACGGCGATGGTGACCGGAACCGGCGATGTCGCCGAGGTCGCCAAAACGTTGGTCGCGTTCATCAAGACGCACGACAAGGCCTCAGTCAAGGGCGCCTGCCTCGACGGCAAGCGGCTCACGGCTGGCGATGTTGACGCATTGACCACGATTCCGCCCCGGCGCGTGTTGTACGCTATGGTGGCTGGAACGCTGGCTGCGCCGATGTCGCAATTGGTTGGCGTGTTCAACCAGAAGGTGTGCAGCCTGCTGTACGTCTTGAAGGCGATCGAAGACAAGAAGAACAACGCGGCGTAAAACTCCGCTCAGGCCGGCCGGACGGGTGTCCGGCGGGCCTGGCATACAGTACACCGCACGCGCCCTGCGCGTGAGGTTGCAGAAAGAAAAGGATACCATGAGCGATACCAATCCGAAGTTTGATGAATTTGTCACCTGGATCGAGGGCCTGACGGTCCTGGAGCTGTCCAAGCTGGTGAAAACCCTTGAAGAGCGTCTGGGCGTGAGCGCCGCCGCTCCCGCCGCCGCCGCCGCCGCCCCCGCTGCCGCCGCCGCCGTGGTGGAAGAGCAGACCGAGTTTGACGTCATCCTCGTAGAGGCTGGCGCCAATAAGATCGGCGCCATCAAGGAAGTGCGCACGATCACCGGTTTGGGTCTGAAGGACGCCAAGGATCTCGTCGAAGGCGCGCCGAAGACCGTGAAGACCGGTGTGACCAAGGAAGAGGCCGCCAAGCTGAAGGATCAGCTTGAGAAGGCCGGAGCCAAGGTTGAAGTGAAGTAACCGATTGGCTTGACGAAACCTGAGACCGCCTGTGTGACGACCGGGCGGTTTCAGGCATTTCATTTTTCGCGAACCGACCGCAGGTGTCGTCTCACCTTGACGAAAACAAAGAGGCATTTACCATGGTTGAACGCAAGGAATTCGGCAAGCTGAAGGCGGTTGTGCTACCGCCGGACCTGATTGACATCCAGACCCAGTCCTACAAGGATTTCCTGCAAGCTGACGCCCCTGCCGGCAAGCGGGAGAATAAGGGACTGCATGGCATTTTCAAGGAAGTATTCCCGATTGACAGCTATGACGGCCGGTACACGCTCGATTTCGTGAAGTACGAGTTTTCCGAGCCCAAGGTGTCCGCACTGGAGGCATTGAACCGCGGCGTGACTTACGCGGCGCCCCTGCATGCGACCTTTCGTCTCAAGGATGGCGATGAGATCCGGGAGGAAGATGTCTACATGGGCGAGATTCCGCTCATGACACCGGATGGTGCGTTCATCGTCAATGGCGCCGAGCGCGTGATCGTGAGCCAGCTTCACCGCTCCCCCGGCATTTGTTCCGAAAAAGCGGCTCATCCGAACGGCCAGACCCTCTATTCGGTGCGGCTAATCCCGGATCGCGGGTCGTGGATCGAGATCCAGTTTGATACCAATGAGGTGATGTGGGTCTACCTCGACCGCCGCCGCCGCCGCCGCAAGTTCCACACGACCACCTTTCTCCGCGCCCTCGGCTACGGGACGGATGAGCAACTGCTCAAACTGTTCTACACCTTCAAGAAACTGGACGTCAAGAAGGCGGCCGGTTCCGACACGCTCACCAAGTATTGTTTCAAGGACGACGTCATCGACATGGATTCGCAGGCGGTTCTGGCCCGCCGCTACGATCCGGTGACCGATGCGGTGCTGGTTCAGATGGCGGCGGCGTCTTTCACCTCCGTGGATGTTGTCGATATCTCGTGGGACGAGGGGACGTTCATCAAGACGCTCCAGGTCGATCAGACCCACACCGAGGAAGATGCGCTGAAAGACATCTATAAGCGCCTCCGCCCCGGCGACCCGGCCACGGCGTCTAACGCGAAGCAGTTGATCAAGCGGCTTTTCTTTGATCCGCGCCGCTATGACCTCGGGCGTGTCGGACGCCACAAGATCAATCAGAAGCTCAATCTGACCGAAAAGATATCGAAAGACTTGCGCATCTTGGACGAGACAGGCATTGATGTGATCGAGGCGATCCGCTTGCTGCTCGACATCCACATGGAGCGGCAGACGGTCGACGACATTGACCATCTCGGCAACCGGCGCATCCGCACGGCTGGCGAGTTGCTGGAGAACCAGTGTCGCGTGGGCTTGGCCCGCACCGAGCGGCTGATCCGCGAACGGATGACGCTGTTCGATCCGGCGACGGGCGTCCTCGCGCCAGCCCGCTTGGTCAACAGCAAGTCCCTCTCGGCCGTGGTGCAGGACTTTTTCGGTCGCAGCCAGCTCAGCCAGTTCATGGACATGACCAATCCGTTGAGCGGGCTGGCCCACAAGCGCCGGTTGTCGGCGTTGGGCCCGGGCGGCCTGAGCCGCGAGCGCGCCGGCTTTGAAGTGCGTGACGTGCACAGCTCCCACTACGGCCGCATCTGCCCGATCGAGACCCCTGAAGGACCCAACATCGGGCTTATTTCATCGCTGGGCATCTACGCGAAGATCAACGATTTCGGCTTTATTGAAAGCCCCTACCGGGTGGTGCGGGATGGCCGTGTGACCGACGAGGTCCATTACCTCTCGGCCGACAAGGAGGAGAATTTCGTCATCGCGCAGGCCAACAGCGTGCTGGATGCCGATGGGCGGCTCACCGAGACCAAGGTCAACGTCCGCTACATGGCCGACTTCTTCGAGGTGGCGCCGGCGAAGGTCCAGTACATGGACGTCTCGCCGATGCAGGTGATCTCCATCGCGGCAGGCCTGATCCCCTTCCTGGAGCACGATGACGCCAACCGCGCGCTGATGGGCGCGAACATGATGCGCCAGGCGGTGCCTCTGTTGCGGACCGAGCGGCCCTATGTGGCGACCGGACTGGAACTGCGCGCAGCCACCGACTCGCGCGTGACGATCGTGGCGGAGCAGGCGGGCGTGGTTGCCTACGTCTCGGCCAACGAGATCGTGATCACCGAAGACGGCAAGCTGCCGGCCAGCCGGCAGAAGACCGCCAAGGGCGTGCAGCGCGCGGTGTTGCAGAAATTCCGCCGCTCGAACGCGGGCACCTGCTTCAACCAGAAGCCGATCGTCAAGGTCGGTCAGAAGGTGAAGCGCGGCGACGTGCTGGCCGACGGACCGGCGACTCAGGACGGCGAACTGGCGCTCGGCAAGAACCTGCGCGTGGCGTTTATGCCGTGGAGCGGCTACAACTTCGAGGACGCGATCCTGCTGAGCGAGCGCATCGTGCGCGACGACGTGTTCACCTCGGTTCACATCCAGGACTTCGAGGTCGGCGCGCGCGATACCAAGCTCGGCCCGGAAGAAATCACCCGCGACATTCCGAACGTCGGCGAGGAGGCGCTTAAAAATCTGGGTCATGACGGGGTCGTTCGGATCGGCGCAGAGGTGCGGCCGGGCGACATTCTCGTGGGCAAGATCACGCCCAAGAGCGAGACCGAGCTGGCCCCCGAGGAACGGCTGCTGCGCGCGATCTTTGGCGAAAAGGCCGCGGATGTCCGCGACACCTCGCTGACGGTGCCGAGCGGCACCTACGGGATTGTCATGGATGTGCGCATCACCGCCGCGGCGGAAGTGCCCCGGCGCGGCGCGGCATCCGCCGGGCAGGAGCCGGAAGGGGAGTCCCGCAAGGACTTGCGCGACATCGAGGTGGAGCGCAAGCACAAGCTGCAGCAGGTGGAAGACAATCTCACGACGGCGCTGAGCAACATCCTGTTGGGCGAGAAAATTCCGCTCGACGTGATTGACATCAACACCGGCGACATCATCATCCCCTGCAACCGGAAGATCACCAAGACGCTGCTCAACCGTCTGGCCAAATCCTACAGCCACATCCAGATCGAAAGCAGCCCGGTGCAGCAGAAGATCTCCGAGATCATCGAGGAGTACCGGCCGAAGTTTGCCGAGATCAACGCGCAGAGCGACGACGATTTCGGCGCGGAGATGGACGGCATCGTGGAGGGCGGCGTCATCAAGCAGGTGCGCGTCTTCATCGCCGAGAAGAAGAATCTGTCGGTGGGCGACAAGCTCGCCGGACGCCACGGCAACAAGGGCGTGGTGGCCAAGATTGTTCCCGATTGCGACATGCCCTTCCTGCCCGACGGCACGCCGGTTGACATCGTGCTCAACCCGCTGGGCGTACCGTCACGCATGAACATCGGCCAGTTGTTCGAGACGTACCTAGGCTGCGCCTGTCGCGTCCTGGGGCTGTATGCCGCGACGCCGGTGTTTGATGGCGTCAAGGAGCATGAGATTGACGCCTTGTTGAAAAAGGCGCGCAAGGAGCAGGAAAAGACGATGGGCGATCAGGCGTGGATCAACACCGACGGCAAGTCGGTGTTGTACGACGGCCGCACGGGCGAGCCGTTCGACCAGCGCGTGGTGGTGGGCGACATCTACATGCTCAAGCTGCACCATTTGGTCACCGACAAGATTCACGCTCGCGCAACCGGCCCCTATTCGCTGGTCACGCAACAGCCGCTGGGCGGCAAGGCCCAATACGGCGGCCAGCGCATGGGCGAGATGGAAGTGTGGGCGCTGGAGGCCTATGGCGTGGCTTACGCGCTGCAAGAGCTGCTCACGGTGAAATCGGACGACGTGGCTGGGCGGACCCGGATTTACGAGGCGATTGTCAAGGGCCAGAACAGTCTCGACGCCGGCATGCCCGAGTCCTTCTCGGTGCTGATGCACGAGCTGCGTGGCTTGTGCCTCGACATGAAGCTCCTCGGCGGCGAAGGCGCGCCACAGCAGGAGATGGCGATTGCCGCCACCACTCACGCTGCGAATCTGATCTAACGCGATAACGCGACCAAGACGAGGGAGGTAAACGTTGAACGCTTACGCAGCCAGAGAATTGTTCGGGATGTTTGATTCGGCGCAGTACGATGCGGTGAGTATCACCCTGGCGTCGCCGGAAACGATTCGGTCGTGGAGTCACGGCGAGGTCCGGAATCCGGAAACCATCAATTATCGCACGTACCGCCCCGAACGCGACGGCCTGTTTTGCGAGCGGATCTTCGGTCCGACCCGCGACTGGGAGTGCGCCTGCGGCAAATACAAGCGGATCAAGCACAAGGGCGTGGTGTGCGACCGCTGCGGCGTCGAGGTGACGGTCTCGCGCGTGCGGCGGCAGCGGATGGGCCACATTGAGCTGGCTGTGCCGGTGTCGCACATCTGGTTCTTTAAGTGCAACCCGAGTCGCATCGGGCTCATCCTGGACCTCTCCACCAGCTCGCTCGAGCGGGTGCTCTACTACGAGGACTACCTCGTGACCGATCCGGGCGAGACGCCGCTGAAGCGCCTGCAACTGCTCTCCGAGACCGACTACCACGAAGCGGTTGAGAAATACGGCGAGACCTTCGAGGCGATGATGGGCGCCGAGGCGATCCGCAAGTGTCTGATGGTGGCCAATCTCGAACAGCTCATGCACGACCTGGAAGAGCAGATCGAGAACACCCGGAGCAAGCAGACGCGCAAAAAGATCACCAAGCGGATGAAGGTGTGCGATGGATTCATGCGCAGCGAGGCCCATCCGGACTGGATGATTCTCGACGTGCTGCCCGTGATCCCGCCCGAGCTGCGGCCGCTGGTGCCGCTGGAGGGCGGCCGGTTTGCCACGTCCGACCTGAACGACCTGTACCGTCGCGTGATCAACCGCAACAACCGCCTGCGCAATCTGCTGCAGCTCAAAACGCCCGATGTGATCATCCGCAACGAGAAGCGGATGTTGCAGGAGGCGGTTGACGCGGTGTTTGACAATGGCCGCCACGGTCGCGCCGTCGCCGGCGCGGGCAATCGCCCGCTGAAGTCGCTCTCCGACATGCTCAAGGGCAAGACGGGGCGCTTCCGCCAGAACCTCCTCGGCAAGCGCGTCGACTATTCCGGCCGTTCGGTGATTGTCGTCGGTCCCGAGCTCAAGCTCAACCAGTGCGGACTGCCCAAGAAGATGGCGCTGACGCTCTTTGAGCCGTTCATCATTCGCCGGCTCAAGGAGAAGGGGATCTGCCACACCGTGCGCACGGCGCGCAAGATGATTGAGCGCCATGACGAGCAGGTGTGGGACATCCTGGAAGAGGTCACCAAGGGCAAGACCGTCATGCTCAACCGTGCGCCGACGCTGCACCGGTTGTCGATCCAGAGCTTTGAACCGATCCTGGTCGAGGGCGAGGCGATCCGCATTCATCCCATGGTCTGCTCGGCCTTCAATGCCGACTTTGACGGCGACCAGATGGCGGTTCACGTGCCGTTGTCGGTCGAGGCGCAGCTCGAAAGCCGCCTGCTGATGATGTCCACGCATTCGATCTTCTCGCCGGCCTCCGGCAAGTCGACGATGACGCCCACGCAGGATCTGGCGCTCGGCATCTACTATCTGACGATCCCCAGCCAGCAGGACAAGCTTGCCGGGCGGATTGCGGGCAAAAGCAAGACGGCCGGCGAGCGCCTGCCCATCTTCGGAACCGCCGACGAAGCGCATCTGGCGCTGGCGGAGGGAGCCGTCAACCTGCATACGCGCGTCCGGTTCCGCAATCCCGATTGTGGCATGCCGGCGCGCCGTTACGGCAACCGCGAAGCGACGGTGATCGACACCACGGTCGGTCGGATCGTATTCAACGAGGTGTGGCCCGCCGAGCTCGGCTTTGTCAACGACAAGATTGACAAGAGCAAGCTCGGCGATCTGATCCTGCACTGCTACCAGGTCGCGGGGCACGACCGCACCGTCGTCGTCCTGGACCAGTTGAAGGAACTCGGCTTCAATCATGCCTGTCTCGCCGGTATTTCGATGGGGCTGAAGGACATGATCCGGCCTCCGGAGAAGGACGCGCTTCTGGCGAACGCGGGCGCCGAGGTCGAGAAGGTCGAAAAGCAGCACCATCTGGGTGTGATCACCGATGGCGAGCGGCACAACAAGATCTGCGACATCTGGAACAGCACCACCGAGCGGGTCGCCGATGAACTGTACAAGGCGATCGACCTGAACGTCTCCCCGACCAACCCGGCGCCGGCCGAGACCAACCCCGTGTTCATGATGGTCGACTCCAAGGCGCGCGGTTCCAAGGCCCAGATCCGGCAGCTTGCCGGCATGCGCGGCCTGATGTCCAAGCCCTCGGGCGAGGTCATCGAGCGCCCGATCATCGCCTCGTTCCGCGAGGGACTGTCGGTCCTCGAATACTTTGTGTCGTCTCACGGCGCCCGCAAGGGTCTGGCCGATACGGCCTTGAAGACCGCCGACGCGGGGTATCTGACCCGCAAGCTGGTGGATGTCTCGCAGGATGTGATCATCACGATCCAGGATTGCAACACGGTCAACGGCATCGAGATGGAGGCCGTGGTCGAGGGTGACGAGGAGGTCCTCCACCTCCGGACGCGCATGCTGGGACGGACCGCGCTGTATGATGTCCTCCATCCCACGAATGGCGAAGTGATCGTGCGGGCCAACGATGAGATCGACGAGGTTCTGGCCAAGCGGGTTGAGGATGCGGGCGTCGAGCGGGTGTGGATCCGCAGCGGACTCACCTGTGATTCGCCCCACGGCATGTGCGCGAAATGCTACGGCCGCGATCTGGCCACGGGCCGTCTGGTTGAAATCGGCGCGGCGGTGGGCATTATCGCCGCGCAGTCGATCGGCGAACCCGGCACCCAGCTCACCATGCGTACGTTTCACATCGGCGGCACGGCCTCGATGGTTTCCCGCACGCCGGAGCAGATCGCCAAGGCGCCGGGCCGCGTCGAGTATCGGGATTTGCGCACGGTGCGTAACCGGGACGGCCAGCTCATGGTGTTGAACAAGAACGGTGCGGTGACGCTCGTCGACGAAGCCGGCCGAGAGGTTGACACCTACACCCTGCAAATGGGCGCGGTGCTCTCGGTCGAAGAGGGCGCGGCGGTCAAGCAGGGCGACCGGATCGCGATCTGGGATCCGCACTCGGTGCCGATTCTGGCCGAGGCGGAGGGCGTGGTCTCGTTCCATGATTTTGTGGATGATGTTTCCGTCAAGAGCGACCGCGATGAGGCGACGGGCACACGCGCGCTGGTCGTGCTGGACACCAAGGAAGACTTGCATCCGCAGGTCGTGGTCACCGATCCCCGGTCCAAGACGATCCTGGGGTCCTACCATATCCCGGCCGGCGCTCACGTCATGGTCAAGCAGGGCGACCTCATCACCCCGGGAATGCTGATCGCGAAGACGCCGCGCAAAGAGGCGATGACCCGCGACATCACCGGCGGTCTGCCGCGCGTGGCGGAGTTGTTCGAGGCACGGCATCCGAAAGACGCGGCGGAGATCGCCAAGATCGAGGGGCTCGTCGATTTCGGGCCGAACCAGCGCGGCAAGCGCTGCCTGATCATCCGCGACGAAGTGACCGGCGCGGCCGAGGAACACCTGATCCCGATGGGCAAGCACATCGTCGTGTACAAGGGCGACCATGTGCGCAAGGGGCAGCAGCTCACCGAAGGTCCGGTGGTGCCGCAGGAGATTCTCGACGTGTGCGGCCCGCAGGAACTGCAAAAGTATCTCGTCAACGAGGTCCAGCAGGTCTACCGGATGCAAGGCGTGGAAATCAACGACAAGCACATCGAAATCATCGTCCGGCAGATGTTGCGCAAGGTGCGCATCACCAACCCCGGCGACACCGACTTCCTCTGGGGCGAGCAGGTCTCGCGTCAGGAGTTCATCACGGTCAACGAGCAGGTGATTGCCGAGGGCAAGCGCGCGGCCGAAGCGCAGCCAGCCCTGCTGGGAATCACCAAGGCGTCGTTGGAAACCGACAGCTTCATCTCGGCCGCGTCGTTCCAAGACACGACCCGCATCCTGACGGATGCGGCGACGATTGGGCGCGTGGACGGGCTGAACGGCTTCAAGGAGAACGTCATCCTCGGCCATCTGATCCCCGGCGGCACGGGCTTCCCGTTGCACCGGTACATCAAGCTGGTGGCCCTGGCCGAGCCGTTATCGGATGAAGCTTTGGGTCTCGAACAGCCTGTGGAACAGGAACGCACGCTCGATGATTTATTGGGTTAGTATTTTGCGCTTGCATTGTGCAGGCCGCTTTGCTAATCTCCAAATCCTTTTTGTGGGAAATTGAAAGGGCACGTATGCCGACGACGAACCAACTGGTGCGCAAGGGGAGAAGTCCCCTTCGCAACAAAAGCAAATCACCTGCGCTCAAATCATGTCCGCAGCGCCGCGGGGTCTGCCTCGTGGTGAAGACCCAGACACCGAAGAAACCGAACTCGGCCTTGCGCAAGGTGGCGCGTGTTCGGTTGACGACCGGATACGAGGTCAGCGCGTACATCCCGGGCGAAGGGCACAATCTGCAGGAGCACAGCGTGGTGCTGGTGCGCGGCGGTCGCGTCAAGGATTTGCCGGGCGTGCGCTACCACATCGTCCGCGGCTCGCTGGACAGCCTGGGCGTGAGCGGTCGGAATCGTAGTCGGTCGAAGTACGGCGTCAAGACTCCTAAAGTCGAAGAGAAATAATAACGCGTGGTGAGGCAAGACGGTTATGGCAAGAAGGCGTAGTTCTGAGAAGCGGGTGTTGGTTCCTGACCCCCAGTACAACAGCGAGTTGGTTGCCCGCGTCATCAATGCATTGATGATCAGCGGAAAAAAGACGACGGCCGAACGGATCGTCTACGGCGCATTGGCGGAGATTGCAGACAAGACGGGCAAGAACCCGCTGGAAGTCTTGGATCTGGCGATCTGCAACATGCGGCCGAAGGTTGAGGTCAAGTCGCGCCGCGTCGGTGGAACGACGTACCAGGTGCCCGTGGAGATCCGCCCGCCACGCCAGTTGGCCATGGCTCTCCGCTGGATGGTTCAGTATGCGAGCGCGCGCCGCGGCGCGGGCATGCCCAAGGCCGTTGCCATGGAGCTGCTCGAGGCGTACGGCAATCAGGGCAATGTAATCAAGAAACGGGACGATACGCACAAGATGGCGCAGGCCAACAAGGCCTTTGCGCACTACGCGTGGTAAGTCACGCGACGGGTCGCCGAACGGTGACCCCCTGTTCTTTGACAAACCGGGAAGTTGGGTGAACGCGTCATGGACGTGAAGGCTAAAGAGTCGAAAGGTAAGTCTGCGGGACCTGTGTCCGCTGGCCGTGCCGTCGCTTTGGCCGACATCCGCAATATCGGCATCATCGCCCATATCGATGCGGGCAAGACGACGACAACCGAGCGGATTCTTTTTTACGCGGGCCGCACCCATCGACTCGGTAATGTCGACGACGGCAACACCACGACCGACTGGATGATTCAGGAGCGCGAGCGCGGCATCACGATCACCAGTGCCGCCATCACCTGTGCGTGGCAGGGCCGCCAGATCAACATTATCGATACCCCGGGGCATGTAGACTTCACCATTGAAGTGGAACGCTCACTGCGCGTCTTGGACGGCGCGGTGGGCGTTTTTTGTGCCGTCGGCGGCGTGCAGCCGCAATCTGAGACCGTCTGGCGCCAGGCCGACACCTATCGCGTTCCACGCCTCGCGTTCATCAACAAGATGGACCGCATGGGCGCCGATTTTGACGCCGTGGTGGCCGAGATCCGCAGCAAGCTCGGTGCGCATGCGGTTCCGCTGATGATCCCGTGGGGCCAGGCCGATACCTTTTGCGGCGTGATCGACCTGCTCGAGATGCGCGCATTCACCTTCGAGGGCGCCGACGAGGGCCGGACGATGCAGGAGCACCCGATTCCCGACGCGCTGCAGGCGCGGGCCGCCGCCGCGCGCACGCACCTGGTCGAGCAGTTGGGCGAGCGGGACGAGGCGGTGCTCACGGCCTATCTGACCGACAGCGCGGTTCCGGCCGACGTGCTGCGCCCCGCGATCCGGCGCGCGGTCATCGCCCACGCGCTCGTGCCGGTGTTGTGTGGCTCGTCGCTGCGTAACAAGGGCGTGCAGAAGCTGCTCGATGCCGTGGTCGCCTATCTCCCGTCGCCCGCCGATGTCGGGGCGATCCAGGCAACGGATGTCAAGAGCGGCGCGGCCGTGACGCGCAAGCCCGACGACACCGAACCCCTCACCGCGCTGGTCTTCAAGGTGGCCACCGATCCCTACGTGGGCAAGCTCTTTTTTGTCCGGCTCTACGCCGGCCGGTTGCGCAAGGGGCAGAATGTCTACAATCCGCGCGTCAAGGAACGTGAGCGGGTGATGAAGCTGGTTCGGCTCTTCGCCGACGCCCAGGAAGAGGTCGATGAACTCGCCACGGGGGACATTGGCGCGGTGGTCGGGCTCAAGGCCGCGACCACGGGCGACACCTTGTGCGCCGAACATCAGCCGGTCGCCCTCGAGCGGATTCAGGCCCCGGAGCCGGTCATGTTCATGGCCATCGAGCCGAAGACACAGGCCAATCGCGAAAAATTGAACGACGCTTTAAAGCAGCTCTCCGCAGAAGATCCCACCTGCGTGGTTCGGACCGATTCCGAGACCGGGCAGTTGATTCTGAGCGGAATGGGCGAGCTGCACTTGGAGATCTTGGTGGATCGACTCCGCCGGGAATTCAAGGTGGAAGCCAACACCGGCCGTCCGATGGTCTCCTACTACGAGACCGTGACGTCGACCGGCAGGGCTGATTATATCTTTGACCGCGACCTTGGTGGCAAGCGCCACTATGCCCGTGTCGTGGTGGAAGCGGCGCCGCGCGAGCGGGGCAGCGGCCATGCGGTGGAAATCGCATGCAGCCGCAAGGCCCTGCCCGACGAGGCGCTGGTGGCCTGCATCGAGCAAGGCTTGCTCGACGGCATCCTGACGGGAGTGCTCGCGCGCTACCCGTTGACCGATGTCGTGGCGCGCGTCACGGAGGTGAGCATCGCAGACGAGGACTCCGCCACGGATGTGGCGTTCCGAACGGCTGCGGTGATGGCCTTCCGAGAGGCTGCGCAAGCGGCGGCTCCGGAGTTGCTGGAGCCGATCATGTCCCTCGCCATTGTGACCCCGCCGGACCATGTCGGCGAGATCATGGGGGACATCAACGGGCGCCGCGGACACGTGTGCGATATGACGGTGCGTGGAGACATGCAGCTCGTTCGTGCACGGGTGCCATTGGCGGAGTTATTCGGGTATTCAACGGTGATTCGGTCGTTATCGCGTGGCCGCGCAAGCTACACGATGGAGCCCGATGCATTCGCCGTGGTGCCGCGGACAGTTAGGGAACACGTATTGAACAGGTGACGAGAGCATGCAAAGTCAGCGCATACGCATCCGTTTGCAGGCATACGACCACAGGGTTCTGGACCAGGCCGTCGGTGACATCATCGAAACGGCTCGTGGGACAGGCGCGCAGGTGGTGGGGCCGATTCCGCTTCCGACGCGGATCGAGCGCTTCACGGTCAACCGCAGTCCGCATGTGGACAAGAAGTCCATGGATCAATTCGAAATGCGAACTCACAAGCGGTTGCTCGACATCGTCAGCCCGACGGCCAAAACGGTCGACGAGCTGAAGAAACTCAACCTGCCGGCCGGCGTGGACATCTCCATTCGAATTTAAGGACGGTGAGGAACCATGGAAGGCTTGATTGGAAAGAAAGTTGGCATGACGCAAGTCTGGGACGCGACGGGGCGTCAGATTGCGGTTACGGTGCTGGAAGTCGGCCCTTGCCCGGTCATCCAAGTGAAGACCGCGGCCAAGGACGGCTACGTTGCCGTGCAAGTGGGGTTCGGTTCGCAGAAGCCGCACCGCTTGACGAAATCGGCGGTGACGCGCTACACCCAGGCGGGCGTGGCGCCGTGCCGGATGCTGCACGAGTTCAAACCGGACGCAGGCGAGGCGTTCGCGGTGGGGCAGGCGATCGACGTCGGCATGTTCGACGGCGTGAAGTTTGTCGACGTGCAGGGCGTGACCAAGGGACGCGGGTTTGCGGGCGTCGTCAGACGCTATCGCATGGCCGGCGGTCCGAAGACGCACGGCGGCCACTCGAAGAACCGCGTCGGTTCGATCGGCGCGCGTGACTTGCCCGGTTGGGTCGAGAAGGGCAAGCGGATGCCGGGCCACATGGGTTCGGTGTCTCGCACGACGCAGAACCTCACGGTTGTGCAGGTGCGCAAAGAGGATAATCTGCTGTTGGTCGCGGGGGCTATTCCCGGTCCGGTTGGCGGGGTTGTTTTTGTCAAAAAAGCCCTGAAGAAGGGATAACGAGCGATGAGTACGATCAAAGTTTTCAACGCGATGGGAGAACCGGCCGGCGAGCTGGCTTTCGCGGATGAACGGCTGGTGCTGAATAAAGGCGACCAGGCGGTCAAGGATACGGTCGTGGCGACCCTGAACGCGCGGCGCGCGGGCACGGCTTCGACACAGAACAAGGGTGAGGTTGCGGGCAGCGGCAAGAAGCCCTACCGCCAGAAGGGGACGGGCAACGCCCGCGCGGGCAGTCGCCGTTCTCCGATCTGGCGTGGCGGCGGCGTCGCCCACGGCCCGCGTCCGCACTCCTTCGCGCAGAAGGTCAACCGCAAGGTGGCTCAGCTCGCGTTTCGACGCGCGCTCAGCGCCAAGATCGCCGACGGCCAGGTGGTCGTGCTGGATGTGATCAATCTGCCCGAGGCCAAGACCAAGCTCGTGGCGGCGCTGCTCAAGAAGCTCGACGTTCGCACCTCGGGTCTCTTTGTGACCGACGTTGCCAACGACGCGCTGGTGCGTGCCGCGCGCAACATCCCAAAGGTAGAAGTTGCTTGTGCCCGCGATGTTGATGTATACTCCCTGCTTCGTTTTCGCACCGTGATTGCCACGCGTGCGGGTTTTGAGGCGCTCACAACGCGTCTGACAGGGAAGGCGGAGGTGACGGCATGAAGCACGCCGGTATCATCCGAAAAATTCAAGTAACGGAAAAAGGGACGGCCATGGCCGCGCAGAACGCATTTCTTCTGGAGGTCGCCCCCGAGGCGAACAAACTGGAGATTCGCGCGGCGGTCGAGGAGCAGTTCGGTGTTCATGTGCTGGCCGTGCGTACGCAAAATTATGTGGGCAAGCCCTGCATGACGCGCACACGCCGCCACACCAGCCGCCCCAATTGGAAGCGCGCGATCGTCACCGTACGAGCGGGCGAACGCATTGAGGCCGTCTAACGCCGCCGGAGGAATGGATCCATGGGTCTGAAAACCTTTAAACCAAGAAGTCCGGGTCTCCGCCATCGTGTGGCGCAGACCTTTGATGAAATCACCGAGAAGAAGCCGGTTCGCCGGCTGACCGAGTCGCTGCGCGCCAAGGCTGGACGTGGCAACTCGGGGCGCATCAGCACGCGCCACCGCGGCGGCGGCGTCAAACGGCGTTACCGGATGGTTGACTTCCGGCGCGACAAGGCCGGCATCCCGGCGCGCGTCGCCGAGATCGCCTACGACCCCAACCGGTCGGCCAATCTCGCGCTGCTCAACTATGTGGATGGCGAGAAGCGCTACATCTTGGCACCCACGGGTCTCAAGGTGGGCGATCTGGTCCTGTCCGGGATCGAAGCCGAGCCGACCGTGGGCAATGCCCTGCCGCTGGAGAAGATCCCGCTGGGGCTTTCCGTGCACAACATCGAGCTGATTCCCGGCAAGGGAGGCCAGCTCGCCCGTTCCGCCGGCAATAGCTGCCAGCTCATGTCGCGCGAAGACGGCTACGCCACCCTGCGCTTGCCTTCCGGAGAAGTCCGGCGGGTGAACGCCAAGGGCCTGGCGACGATCGGCCAGGTGGGCAACGCCGACTGGAACAGCGTGAAGCTCGGCAAGGCCGGACGCAAGCGGTGGATGGGCATCCGCCCGACCGTCCGTGGTGTGGCGATGAACCCGGTGGACCATCCGATGGGCGGCGGCGAAGGTCGCACGTCCGGCGGCGGTCATCCGGTCTCGCCCTGGGGCAAGCTGTCGAAGGGCGGCAAAACCCGCAACCGGCGCAAGACATCCAGTACGTTTATCGTCAAGGGGAGAAAGTAACCCATGCCGCGGTCTATTAAAAAGGGTCCGTACGTCGAGGCCCACCTGCTGAAGAAGGTGGAGAAGATGAACCAGGGCACTCGAAAGACGCCGATCAAGACTTGGTCGCGTCGCTCGATGATCATGCCGGAGTTTGTCGGCCACACGTTTGCGATTCACAATGGCAAACAGCACATTCCTATTTTCATCACCGAGAATATGGTTGGGCACCGGTTGGGCGAATTCGCCCCCACACGCACATTCCGCTCGCACGGCGTCCACACGGACAAAGCGGCGGCGAAGTAATGAGGGAATCAGTTATGGAAGTGACGGCTATTACCCGTAACGTCCGGCTTTCAGCGCAGAAAGGCCGCCCCCTGTCCCGCAAGGTTCAGGGAATGACGGTCAGCGAGGCGTTGAAAGTGACGCAATTCAGCCCGCGGAAGGCGGCCGCCGTGCTGGGTCAGACGATCCAGTCGGCGTTGGCCAACGCGAAAAACAACGTCAATCTGGATGCGGACGGTTTGCGCATCCAGTTGGCGGTGTTTGATGAAGGGCCGCGTTTGCGGCGGTTCTGGCCTCGCGCCCGTGGCAGTGCGAGTCCGATTGCCCGGCGGTTGTGCCATGTGAAAGTGGTCCTGACCGACGGTCGTTAAGGCCGAAGGCTTTTTTTTCAGGAAGGAGCAGGACGTTGGGACAGAAAGTCAATCCTATCGGATTCCGAATCGCGGTCGACCACGCATGGAGCTCGCGGTGGTTTGCCGGAAAGCGTGATTTTGGCACGCTGCTCGCGGAGGATCAGATGATCCGCGAGGAAGTTAAGAAACGTTTGGAAGGCGCCGCGATCGCCAAGATCATGATCGAGCGCTACGCCAATCGTGTGCGGATCAACATCTTCTCAGCCCGGCCGGGCGTGGTCATCGGCCGCAAGGGGCAGGATGTCGAACGGATCCGCGCCGATCTGGCGAAAAAGACAGGTAAGGAGATCTACCTGGAGATCCACGAGGTTCGCGATCCCGACGCCAACGCGCAGTTGGTCGCCGAGGGCGTGGCGCAGCAGATCGAGCGCCGCGTGGCGCTCAAGCGCGCCATGAAGCGGGCCGAGAAGGTCGCCATGGATATCGGCTGCGAGGGGATCAAGATCCGCTGCAGCGGCCGTATCAATGGCGCCGAGATCTCGCGCGTGGAGTGGAGCAAGCAGGGCAAGGTGCCGTTGCACACCCTGCGAGCGAACATCGACTACGGGTTCGCCGAGGCCCACACGACGGCCGGTCTGATCGGCATCAAGGTGTGGATCTGCACCAAGGATGATTTCCAGCCGGCGCGGTCCGGAACGAGGAGGAGAAGCAATGCCACTAATGCCTAAACGGGTCTTGCACCGCAAGCAGTCCAAGGGGAACCGGGCGGGCCACGCCACTTCGGGTGCCGAGCTGGCCTACGGCGAGTATGGCATCAAGGCGCTCACCCGCGGCTGGGTCACCAATACCCAGATCGAGGCGTGCCGTGTGGCGGTCAACCGCCACATGAAGCGCAAGGGCAAGCTGTGGATCCGGATTTTTCCGGACAAGCCTGTCACCAAGAAGCCCATCGAAGTGCGCATGGGTAAGGGCAAGGGTAATCCGGAGCTCTGGGTTGCGGTGATCGTTCCAGGCAAGATGTTGTTCGAGGTTGGCGGCGTCCCGGACGTCGTCGCCCGCGAATGCCTTCGCCTGGCCGACACCAAACTGGGCATCCGCACGCGGTTGGTTACTCGTAAGTGATCCAAGCGGAGATCGGAACAACAATGAAGGTTAGGGAATTCAGGGAACTTGGGGCGGATGAGTTGGCTCAGCGGGTTCGCGAGCAGTCGCAGGAATTGCGCAACTTTCGCCTGAAGCATCACTCCGGCGCCAGCGTAGAGAAGCCGCTTCGGATTCGTACGCTCCGTCGTGAAATCGCGAGCATGCTCACGGTACAGCGTGAGCGGGAGGCGGGTAAGTAATGGCCGAGACGACAGAGATCCGCGGATCCCGCAAGATCCGCAAGGGTGTGGTGATCAGCCGCAGTGGGAACAAGTCGATCGTGGTGCAAACCGAGCGTCGGCTGCGTCATCCCATGTATGGCAAGGTGATCCGCCAGCACAAGAAGTATCACGCGCACGACGAACAGAATGCTGCGCAGGTGGGCGATGCGGTGGTCATCACCGAATGCCGCCCGCTGAGCAAGATGAAGCGCTGGCGCGTGGTTGAAGTGGTGGCCGTGGAAGGAGCGCCGAAGGCATGATTCAGGAACAAACTGAACTGATTGTGGCCGATAATTCGGGCGCCAAGCTGGCCATGTGTTTCCGCATCCTCGGCCAGCGCAAGTCGTTCGCTCATATCGGCGACGTCATTCGCGTGGCCATCAAGGAAGCGCAGCCGACCGGTGCGGTGAAGAAGGGGCAGGTCTGCACGGCCGTCGTCGTGCGCGTGGGCCACCCCATCAGCCGCCCGGACGGTTCGCATGTCCGTTTTGACCAGAACGCCTGCGTGATCGTGGATGCCAAGCTGAATCCGATCGGCACGCGTATTTTCGGTCCGGTGGCGCGCGAGTTGCGCGACCGGAATTACATGAAGATCATCTCGCTGGCGCCGGAAGTGGTCTGACGCCAGCAGCACAGTAACACGCGCGCAATGGCGTAAGCGTTGGCCTGGCACGGGTCGGACCCGGCGGGGCAAGGCTAGCGAACTGCGGGTTGCGGGTTGCGAGTTACGGGAAAAGAAGCATGAGCATTGCACGCATCAAGAAGCATGACACGGTGATCGCCATTTCAGGCGAATACGCCGGCAAGACCGGAAAGGTCACGCGAATCGACCTTCGCAAGAACGTCGTTTTCGTCGAGGGACTGAATCTGGTGAAAAAGGCCGTGCGCCCGTCTCAGACCAAGCCCGATGGCGGGTTTGTCGAGATCGAGGCGCCGATCCGGATGTCCAAGGTGATGCCCTATGATGCGGAGGCCAAGAAGGGCGTCCGAATCCGGCGCGTCCGCACCGGCGACACGCTCGAACGGGTATCCAAAGCGACAAACAAGGTCTTGCACGGATAGGAGACGGACATGCCCAGACTCAAAGAATTGTACAAGGAAAAGATCACGCCCAAGCTGCGTGAGACGCTGGGGCTTGCCAACCCCATGCTGGTGCCCCGCCTCCAGAAGGTCGTGGTCAACATGGGCTTCGGGATCGTCGAGAAGGACGAGCAGAAGACGTTGCTGGAGGATCTGACGAAGATCACCGGTCAGCGGCCCATGACCTGCAAGGCTCGCAAGAGCATCTCGAATTTCAAACTGCGCGAAGGCATGGTCATCGGCGCCAAGGTCACCCTTCGCGGTGACCGGATGTACGAGTTCGTCGATCGCTTCGTGAATCACGCGCTGCCGTGTATTCGCGACTTTCGCGGCGTCTCGCCTCGCGGCTTTGACGGACGGGGAGGGTATACGCTCGGAATCAAGGAGCATACGATCTTCCCGGAAGTCAACACCGGATCGAGCGTGGAAAAGGGGATGGATGTCACGTTTGTGACGTCGGCCCGCACCAACAATGAAGCCCGCGAGCTGCTCGCGGCGCTCGGTATGCCGTTCGCCGGAAAGTAAGGAGTCGCGCTATGGCCAAATTGTGTTTGATGGAAAAGGCAAAACGCACGCCGAAGTTCGCCGTGCGCAAATATTGCCGGTGCACCCGTTGCGGGCGCGCCCGTGCCTATATCCGTAAGTTCCAGCTCTGCCGTATTTGCTTCCGTGAGCTGGCTGTGTCGGGACAGATCCCGGGTGTGACCAAGGCGAGTTGGTGAGGGAGTTGTCATGAGTGTATCGGATCCCATCGCAGACATGCTGCTGCGGCTGCGCAACGCGCAAAAAGCCGGCCTCCATGAAGTGGAGATGCCCGGTTCCAGGCTCAAGGGCGAGATTGCCCGCGTCTTCAAGCAGGAGGGCTACATCGCTGGCTTTACGCTGGCGGGCGATCCCAAGCGGGTGCTGTTGCTCACGCTGAAGTATGCGGCCGACGGCGAACCCGTGATTCGCGGGGTCAGCCGCATCAGCAAACCCGGCCTGCGCCGGTTTGCCGGTTATCAGGATATTCCGCGGGTGCTCAACGGGTTGGGCGCGGCGGTCGTCAGCACCTCCCATGGGGTGATGACCGGAAAAGAGGCGCGCCAGCGCAAGCTGGGCGGCGAAGTGATTTGTACCATCTGGTAAGAGGTGTCGTGCCATGTCGAGAATCGGTAAACAACCGGTAGGTATACCTGCCACCGTCACCGTCACAGCCCGCGGCGGCTGGGTGTCCGTGAAGGGGGCGCTCGGTGAACTTTCCCGCACGCTTCCCGACGGCATCTCTGCCGTCGTCGCCGACGGCGCGGTGTGCGTGTCGCGCAAGGATGACTCGCGCGTTCAACGGAGTTATCACGGGCTGAGCCGCTCCCTGGTCAAGAATATGATCGAGGGCGTGGTCAAAGGCTACAAGAAGGAGCTCTCGATCGAGGGCACCGGATTTAAAGCCCTGGTCCAGGGTCCGAAGCTGATGCTGTCGCTCGGCTTTGCGTCACCTAAAGAGTATGCGATCCCCGCCGGCATCACGGTCACCGAGAAACAAGGCGTCCAGTTGACGGTCACGGGGATCGACAAGCAGCTTGTCGGCGAGGCGGCGGCCCGCATCCGCGGATACTACCCCGCCGAGCCTTACAAGGGCAAGGGCATCAAGTACGTCGGCGAACAGATTCGCCGCAAGCAGGGCAAGACCGTTGCCTAACGCCTGAACGGGAGTGGCTGATGATAGTGAAGAACCGCAAGGATCAACGCAGGCGCCGTCACATGCGCCTCCGCCAGCGCGTGCAGGGCACGGCGGAGCGCCCGCGAATGGCGATTTACATCTCGAACAAGCACATGTATGTGCAGTTCATCGATGATACGGCCTCGCATACGCTGGCCGCCACGTCCACGCTCGCCGTGGAGGATGCCGCCGGCTGCAACCTGAACACCGCGAAAGTGGTGGGGGAGCAGGCCGCCAAAACCGCAGCCGAAAAGGGAATCGCCCGCGTGGTCGTCGACCGCGGCGGATTCCGTTACCACGGCCGCATCAAGCAGATCGTGGAGTCCGCCGTGGCCGCGGGCCTGCGGATTTCGGATGCCGCTCCCGCGGCTGAGGAGGCGAAGTGAGCGAAGATAGAAACAAACGCGATGGCGGGGGTAGCGACCTGGATGAACGCGTCGTGTTCGTCAACCGGTGCGCGAAAGTGGTCAAGGGCGGCCGCCGCTTCAGTTTCAGCGCCGTGGTGGTCGTGGGCGACCATGGGGGCCGAGTCGGCTTCGGCTTCGGTAAGGCGAACGAGGTCAGCGAGGCGATCCGCAAGGGCGGCGATTGCGCGAAGAAGGAAATGATGCGTGTGAAGATGGTCGGCAAGACCATCCCGCATGACGTGGTCGGCGTCTGCGACGGCGGCCGCGTGCTGCTGAAGCCCGCGCCGGACGGATCGGGCATCATCGCGGGCGGCGGCATGCGCCCCGTTCTCGAAGCGGCCGGTGTCCGGGACGTGATCGGCAAGTCGCTCGGCAGCAAGAACCGGCTGAATGTGGTGAAAGCCACGATCGCCGCTCTGCAGCAGTTGCGCACCGCCGAGGAGATCGCGGCAACCCGCACCTGAAACATCCCACCTGCGGCCGGCCCGGAATGGGCGGCCGCCGAAGCCTTGATACGAGGAGTTTGAAACATGGATCTCTCTACGCTTAAAAACACGCCGGGCGCCCGCAAAAGCCGCAAGCGCGTTGGCCGCGGTCCCGGCTCGGGACACGGCAAGACCTCCGGCAAGGGTCACAAGGGACAGAAGGCCCGCAAAGGCCACAAGCACAAGCTGGGCTTTGAAGGCGGTCAGATGCCGCTCGTGCGGCGTCTGCCCAAACGCGGGTTCAAGAACCCCAACCGCGTCCCTTGGCAGACGGTCAATATCAAAACCCTGAACCGGTTTGCAGACGGCAGCCAGGTGTCGGTCGGCGATTTTCTTCTGGCCGGCCTCGTGCACGCCAACTGCGGCGGCGTCAAGATTCTCGGCACCGGTGACCTCAACCGGAAACTGACGGTCACCGCCGATGCGTTCAGCGCGTCGGCACGGGCGAAGATCGAGGCCGCTGGCGGAACCGCCATCGTCGTCGGTAGCACGCAGGAGTAACGACCGGGTCGCGACGGGAAGCGGGTGCCGGGAGACGGGATGATCCTCGAGGATGATCCCGCCCCGAACCCCGAACCCGGACGCGCGACCCCAGACTCAGGAGCGCAAATATGCTGGCCACCTTTGCGAATACGTTCAAAATACCGGAGCTGCGTAAACGCATCCTCCTGACGGCCGGGCTGGTGTTTATCAGCCGACTCATCTCGATGATCCCCACGCCGGGGGTCAACCTGAGTGTCCTCAACGAGATCATGGACCGGATGCGCGAGTCGGCGAGCGGCTCGGCCGGCGGCCTGATGAGCATGTTCGACGTGTTCACCGGTGGCGCCATGAGCTCGTGCTCGGTCGGCTTTCTGAGCATCTGGCCGTATATCAGTGCCTCGATCATCCTGCAGCTCCTCACCGCCGTCGTTCCCGCACTGGAACGGATGGTGCGCGAGGGCGATAGCGGTCGGCAGCGCATGAACCAGTATACGCGCTACCTGACGATCGGCATCTGCTTGTTCCAGTCGTTCTTTCTCGCTCAGGGGCTGCAAAACCCCGAGCGTCTCGGCTTCGGCGCGGTCGATCTGGTGACGAACCCGGGCGTCGGCTTTACCCTGATGACCATGATCGCCATGACCTCGGCCTCGATGTTCGTCATGTGGCTCGGCGACCAGATCACGGCCCGCGGCATCGGCAACGGCGTCTCGCTGATCATCATGATCAATATCTGCAGCCGCCTGCCCCATGCGGTGATGATCGCCTGGGAGCGCTACATCGGCATGGGCGATATCAAGCCGACCGCCAGCATCTTCGAGCTGGTGCTGCTGCTGCTGCTGGGCTTTGCCGTCACCATGGGCACCGTCATGCTCACCCAGGGCGTCCGGCGCGTGCCGATCCATTCCACCCGCCGCGTGGTGGGCAACCGCACCTATGGCGGTCAGAATACGTACATGCCGCTGCGGGTCAACTACACGGGCGTCATGCCGATTATCTTCGCCGGCCCGCTGATCACCTTCCCAGCCACCGCGCTGGCCCAGATCGACGGCACCCGCTTCCCGGCGTTCGCTTGGCTGCGCGACCTAGGCCAGAGCCTCTCCGACCCTGCCTCGGCTCTGCATCTGACCGTCTATGCCGTCATGGTCCTCTTCTTCTGCTTCTTCTGGGTCGCCACCCAGTTTAATGCGATGCAGATCGCCGACAACCTCAAGCGCGATGGCTCGTATGTCCCCGGCATCCGCCCCGGTCGCGCAACCGCCGAGTATCTCGATGCGGTGATGACTCGCGTCACGCTCATCGGCGGCATCGGGCTGCTCGTCGTGGCGATTCTGCCACAGGTGCTCAACGGCTGGATGAGTCTCGACTGGAGCATGGCTTCGTTCTTCGGTGGCACCAGCCTGCTGATCATCGTCGGCGTGGCGCTGGATACCCTGCGCCAGATGGAGTCGCATCTGCTGATGCGCAACTATGACGGATTTTTGAAACATGGCCGCCTGCGGGCCCGGAGATAATCGGTATGGACGTCGTCGTCTTGCTGGGCGCTCCCGGTTCCGGAAAAGGAACCGCCGCTGCCCGTGTCGTGCAGAAGCTGGGCCTGACGCCCATCGCCAGTGGCGACATGCTGCGTGAGGCCGTCGCCCGGAAGACCGCCGCCGGAATCGAGGCCGCGCGCTACATGAATTCCGGCGAATTGGTCCCCGACGCACTGATCGGTCGCATGATCAGCGACTTGATCGAGGCGGGTTCGGACCAAGCACGCTATCTGTTGGACGGCTTTCCGCGCACGGTTCCGCAGATGGGCATCCTGGATGCCATCCTCGCCGACTGCGGCGGGGTGCTGAAGGCGGCGGTCGTCATCGAAGTCGCCGACGCCGTCGTCACCGCCCGCCTCGCCGGTCGCCAAGTGTGCCCCGCCTGCAAGGCGGTCTACCATGTGGCGACGCTCCCGCCGAAACGGGCGGGCGTATGCGACGCCTGCGCCGCCGCCCTGGTGCAGCGCACCGATGACCTTCCGGAAACCATTGCTCAGCGGCTGGCGGTCTATCACCGGCAGACGGAGGGCGTGATCGACGCTTACGCCGCGCGCGGCGTGCTCAAACGGGTGGACGGAGTCGGTGGTGTCGATGCGGTGGCCGAGCGCATGACCCAGGCTTTGAAATGATTACGTGCAAACGAGGACGCGAACTCGACGCCATGCGCGTGAGCGGCCGTCTGGCGGGCGAGGTGCTGCGACAGGTCGCCGCCGCGGTGGTTCCGGGGATTTCAACCCGGGAGCTTGACGCGCTGGCGCGACAGTTGATTGACGAAAAGAGGGCCACCCCCTCCTTTCTGGGTTACCGCGGGTTTCCGGCCGCCTTGTGCGTCTCGGTAAACGAAGAGGTGATCCATGGCATTCCGGGTGCCCGGCGAATCCTGCCGGGGGATGTGGTGAGTATCGACGTGGGGGTCTTTTACCAAGGCTTTCACGGAGACACCGCCACCACGGTGCTGGTGGGCGTCTCCGATCCGGATATCCTCCGGTTGGTCGACGCCACCCGGCGGGCGCGCGATGCCGGGATCGCGGCGGTTCGGCCGGGAGCGAAACTGGGAGATGTTTCGCATGCAGTGGAACAGATGGTGAGACAGACCGGCTGCTCCGTGGTCCGCGATTTTGTGGGCCATGGAATCGGACGGCAGTTGCATGAGGATCCGCAGATACCGAATTACGGAAGTCCGGGGCGCGGGCCGGTGCTCAAGGTCGGAATGACCCTGTGCATCGAGCCCATGGTCAACCTCGGACGACCCGATGTGTCGGTGCTGCGGGATGGTTGGACGGTCGTCACCCAGGACGGTCGGCCCTCCGCGCATTTCGAGCATACGGTCGCCGTAGGCGAGGACGGGGCGGAGATTTTAACGGCTGTTTAATGTTTTTTCATTTTGTGATGGACAAGAGGCGGTCGGGCGGGTTAAACTGTGACCCTTTTTTGAACGGGGAAAGAAAACATGAAAGTTCGCAGTTCAGTGCGACGTATTTGTGAACGCTGCCGGATTGTGCGGCGCAAAGGGGTCGTGCGTGTGATTTGTACCAATCCGCGCCACAAACAGCGCCAAGGCTAGGAGAGAGACCATGCCGAGAATGATGGGTGTGGATGTGCCGGGAAAAAAACGCATCGAGTATGCGCTCCAGTATATCCATGGAATCGGCCCCAAGCGGGCCAGCGATGTCTTGAAACAGTGCAAGGTTGATCCGGCGAAAAAGGCCGACGACCTCACGCCTGATGATATCCGTGTCATTACCGGATTCATTCAGGAACATTACCGCGTCGAAGGCGATCTGCGTCGCGAGGTGTCCCAAAACATCCGCCGCCTGATCAGCATCGGCACGTATCGTGGATCTCGCCATAAGCGCGGCTTGCCGTGCCGGGGTCAGCGCACACGGACCAATGCGCGCACACGCAAGGGAAGCAAGAAGACGGTTGGAGCGGTCCGTGATAAGGCTGCCCGTCAGGCGATGAAGAGTTAATGGGTTTTTAACGGGTCCAATAACCGATCATCCGTTACGCGTCCGGTGAAAGCCGGCGCGGAGGGTGATGCGGTGACTGCGGCCAGAGTCGGGGCTGATGATGAGCGAAGAAGCGATTAAAGAAGAAAACGGATCGGTTGCCGTCGAGCAACCCACCGCCGCGAGCGAAGCGGCCGCTGTATTGTCCGAGGGCGATGCGGCCAAGGCCGCCGCCGATGTAGCCAAGGGCAAAAAGGCGCGGACACGGAGCATTCCCGCTGGAATTGCCTTTATCCGCGCCACGTTTAACAACACGATCGTGTCGATCGCCGATGCGCGCGGCGGGGTGGTTTCCTGGAGCTCCGCCGGACGTGCGGGCTTCAAGGGATCACGCAAGTGCACCGCCTTTGCGGCTACGATGGTCGCCCAGGATGCGGCGCGCCAGGCGGTGTCCAAGGGGATGCATGAGGTTGAGATCCGGGTTCAGGGTGCGGGTGCGGGACGCGAGTCCGCCGTGCGCGCAATCCAGACGGCCGGCATGCATGTGACGGTCATCAAGGATTGCACGCCGATCCCGCACAACGGTTGCCGGGCGCGCAAAAGGAGGAGAGTCTAATGGGTAGGTATGTTGGTCCCGTCTGCCGCAAGTGCCGCCGCGAGGGCATGAAGCTGTTTCTCAAGGGCGCCCGCTGCTACATGGCGAAGTGCCCGATCGACCAGGGGCACCCGCCTCCGGGCATGCACGGCTTGCGCCGCTCGCGCAAGGTCTCGGAATACGGGCAGCAGCTCCGCGAAAAGCAGCGCCTGCGCCGCCAGTATGGCATGCAGGAAGGCCAGTTCCACCGGGTCTTCGAAGAGGCGTTGCGCCGCGATGGCATCACCGGCGAAATCATGTTGCAGTTGATCGAGACGCGGCTGGACAACATCGTCTACCGCCTCGGCTTTGCATCCTCCCGCCGCGCGGCCCGCCAATTTGTGCTGCACGGCCATATCGCCGTCAATGGCCGCAAGGCCACCGTGCCGTCCATGCAGGTCAAGGTCGGTCACGTCATCGAAGTCCGGGATCGCCCGAAGTCGCGCGATTATGCGACCAAGAGCGTCGATGCCGCGACTTCGCAGCAGACGCCGACGTGGCTCTCTCTTGATCCCAAGGCTTTCCGTGGCGAGATGCTGTCCATCCCGACCCGTGAGCAGATTGCGCCTGTTGTGAATGAGCAGGCGATTGTCGAACTCTATTCGCGTTAAGCGTACATGTTGTTACGGCGTCGCCGCCTGAAGGGGCTGGACGCGCCGGAAAGGACGCCAGACATGCCGATTCGTTTGAGTCGTTTTGAAATACCCAAGCGGGTGGTGAAGGAAGAGAAGGGGTCAACCCTTACGTACGCGCGCTTTGTGGCCGAACCGTTTGAGGTGGGCTACGCCCGCACCGTCGGTAATTCGCTGCGCCGGGTGCTGCTCTCATCCATTGAGGGTGTGGCGATCACGTCCGTGCGCATCCGCGGCGCCAACCATGAGTTCTGCGCGCTGCCGGGCGTGAGCGAGGATGTCACCGATATCATCCTCAACCTCAAGCGCGTGCTGCTCAAGAGCTATACCCGCGCGCCGCGCTGGATTGCCCTGCGTCGGAAAGGCCCGTGCGTCATCACCGCCTGTGATTTTGAGGCGGACAACAGCGTCGAGGTGCTGAATCCCACCCAGCCCATCGCGACGTTGGACGCCGACGGCGAAATCGATATGGAGGTCGAGATCCGTACCGGACGCGGCTTCTTCCCCGCCGAGCGGAACAAGGAGGATGAGCAGGAGATCGGACGCATTCCGATCGATAGCATCTTCTCGCCGGTGACGCGCGTCAACTATTCGGTCGAAAACACCCGCGTGGGCCAGCGGATCGATTACGAGAAGCTCGTTCTCGACATCTGGACCGACGGCCGTGTCGCCCCGGATGAGGCGCTGAAGACCGCCGCCGCGATCCTGCGCCATCACCTCGATGTGTTTGTGGATTACAGCGAGGAGATCGTCGAGTTTGAAGAGGCCGAACGGAAGGTCGACGAGGAGCGCGACCGTCTGCGCAAGGTCCTCAACATGAGCGTCAACGAGATCGAACTCAGTGTCCGCGCCGCCAACTGTCTGAATAACGCCAACATCACCTCCGTGGGCGAGCTGGCGAACAAGACCGAGGTGGACATGCTGAAGTATCGTAACTTCGGCAAGAAGTCGCTGAACGAGATCAAGGACAAGCTGGTCGAACTGGGCCTGTGCCTGGGCTTCAAGTTTGACCCCACGCTGCTGGCGCCCCGCCCGGAAGCGAAGCCGGAAGCGAAATCGGACGAAAAGTCGGACGAAAAATCGGACGAACAATCGGACGAGTGACCGGACGCGTAGGACACGAGTCCTTGGGAGTGTTTGAAGAGTAACCGCAACAATACGTTTGATCGCGCGGCATCGCACGCCGCCGTCGGATTGGAATCATCATGCGCCACCGCAAAGTAGCCAAAAAGTTCGGCCGGAGCTCGTCTCACCGCGAGCAGCTCCTGCGCTCGCTTGTCGTGAACCTGATCCTCCGGGATCGCATCGAAACCACGCTGCCCAAGGCCAAGCAGACCCGGCGCGACGCCGAGAAGATCGTCACGCTGGCTCGCAAGGGCACGCTGTCCGCGCGCCGCCTGGCCGCGTCGCGCCTGAATAGCCCTGAGGCCGTTCAGAAGCTCTTCGACGCCGTCGCCCCGGTGATGGTCGACCGCC
>SESE01000146.1_pt1 | contig 31609 bp, 35 predicted proteins | sample 3171371 | NCBI WGS metagenome assembly SESE01 (sample SAMN06051881, study PRJNA518727) | freshwater metagenome | biome: subpolar coniferous forest; feature: holomictic lake; material: water; isolation source: holomictic Lake 442, 13 m depth | place: Canada: near Kenora, Ontario | collected... | reverse complement strand
GCTCCTCGAACTGCTCGAAGAGGTGGGCGCGCGGGCCCTTGGGCAGTCGCTTGAGCACCATCCCGGCCTGCTCCGGCGTGCGTCCGCCCTTGATCTGGTTGCAGGACAGGCAACAACCCACCAGATTCTGCCAGGTGGTGGCCCCGCCCTGGCAGACCGGCACCACATGGTCCACGGTCGTGGCCTTCCTCTGGCAACCCTCGTATTGGCAGATAAAATGGTCGCGCCGCAGCACCCTGCGTTCCAGTCGACCTAGCAGGAGCTTCGAATCGCTGCAGGCCTGGGCATGGGGGAAGATGATCAGTTCCAGACGACCCTCCAGATTCACATGCCGCTCAAAGGTAGTCGGGTTCAGTACATGGGCCCGACCGGCCACAACGGCACAAAGGGCTCGGCGACGGCTCACTTCCTGCATGGGGACATAGTTCCGATCCACGGCAATCACTTCGCAGTTCCCGTGCCGGTCCCGTCCTTTCAGCATCGCCCCCCCTGGGATGCCCGAATCCTAAGGCATTCCTGGTAATTTGGAAGGGAATTATTCGGCCTCCTCGCGGACCTCGGTGAGGGTGGCGGGTCCCGACTGGAGCGGCAGGGCCTCCACATCCTTGAGCTTGCGGGCCATCGCATTGGAGCGGGTGGTGACCTCCCCGATCTTATTGGAGGCCTCCTGGAGCTTCTTATCGACTGCCTTGAGGCTATCGGCGAACTTGCCAAATTCGGTCTTCACCTCCCCCAGGACCTTCCACACATCCGCGCTCTGGCGGGTAATGGCCAGGGTCTTGAACCCCACCTGGAGGGCATTGAGCAGGGCTGACAGAGTGGTGGGACCCACGATGGTGACCCGGCACTCCCGCTGGACCCGCTCGAAGAGATTCCGGCAGCGGAGTACCTCAGCATAGAGACCCTCCGAGGGCAGGAACATGAGCACGAAATCAGTCGTTTGAGGAGGATGGATGTACTTTTCCCCCAGGCTTTTGGCCTCGGCGTAGACTCTGGCCTCCAAGGCCTTGGCGGCCGCCTGCACCGCCGGGAGGTCCGCCGCGTCATGGGCTTCCATCAGCCGCAAATAATCCTCGGTGGGGAACTTGGCATCGATGGGAAGCCACACCGGCTGCCCCGCCGTGGGACCAGGCATCCGGACGGCAAAGTCCACGGCCTCCCGGGTCTCAGGATTGACGCGCACCTGGGCTTCGAACTGCTGGGGGGCCAGAAACTGGTCCAACAGGCCTGCCAACTGGGCCTCCCCGAGCATGCCCAGAGTCTTGAAGTTGCCCATGACCTTTTTGAGCCCCCCCACGTCCTGGGCCAGGGTCTGCATTTCTCCGAGCCCCTTGTGGACAGCTTCGAGCCGATCACTAACCTGCTTGAAGCTTTCCCCCAGGCGCTTTTCCAGAGTGTCGTGGAGTTTCTCGTCGACAGTCTGGCGCATCTGTTCCAACTTGGCATCGTTGCCCTGCTGCAGCGTTTCGAGCTGCTTCCGGACCGCTTCCTGGACATCCAGCAGGCTGCGGCGCTGTTCTTCCCGCCCCATGGCCAGCGCGGCTTGGAGGTCTTTGGCCAGTTCCCGGAACCGTTCCGCAAGGCTTTCGGCCAGCTCCTTCTGTTGTTCGGCTTTGGCCGCCGCAAGACCCTGTCCGAGCTCGATGAGTTGCCCACGAAGGGGGCCAAGCTGCACATTCAGGTCACCCTGAACATCCCGCCGGGCCCGTTCGATCTCAGCGGTCAGCTGGCGCTGCAGGGTCTCCCACCGGGGGTCGTTCTGGGTGCGCAGAGCCGCCCAGGCGGCGAGGGCAGCGGCCAGGAAAGCGAGGAGGGCGAAGGCGAGGGTGGGATTCATGCTTTCATCATCCCCCAGTGGGCTCGTCACCTGCTGTCCATTCCGCTCGGCGTCCGTCACCCTCTTGAACCAGGTTTAGGATCCCAACCCAGTCCGAGGGCCAGGGTCCGGTGGGTCCAGCCCATTCAACAACGAGGCGGTCTGCGGCCTCCAGCGCCTCCTCCAGTCCAAGGGCCCAGGCCCCTTCCGGACCGGTCCTATAGAGATCCAAGTGGAAGAGGCGGGCCCCAGGATGCTCATAGCGGTGCAGCACCGCATAGGTGGGGGAGGCCACCTGGTCAGGATCGCCTCCCAGGCCCCGCAGGAAGCCCCGCGTCCAGGTGGTTTTGCCCGCGCCCAGTTCCCCCCGTAGCAGCCAGGTTCCACCAGGGGGTGTCAGGCGGGCGAGGTCTTCACCCAGGGCTTCGGTAGCAAATTCATCGGGGAGGTAGCGCTCAGCCACGCAGCAACTCCGGCAACAGATGAGCCAGATCCCTCGGTAGCAGGCCGGGGCTTGGAATAAGATCGGCAGCGGCACCATGGAACCAGGCCGCTGCGGCTGTGGCCTCCCGCATGGGCAGGCCCTGGGCGCGGAAGCCGGCCAGCATGCCCGCCAGCAGATCCCCGCTGCCGCCGGTAGCCAGGCCAGGATGCCCCGTGGGATTGATCCAGAGTTCCTCCAGGGCACCACCAGCAATGATGCTTTGGGCCCCCTTGAGCAGCAGGACACCGGGTTTTCCGCCGGCCACCTGGCGGGCCTGAGCCAGCCGCTCATCCATCAGCAGGGGCCGGGCCAGATCAAACAGGCGGGCGAACTCTCCTGGGTGGGGCGTAATGGCCGTGCCTGGGCGCGCCAGCCAGCGGGCACCTTCCCCCTGCTTCAGCGCCGAGGCATCCAGCACCATCGGACCATTCCATTCAGGCACCTCAGTGACGCCACCGGGGCCCACCAGCAGGACATCCGCATCCTCTGGGAGAGAGCCATCCCAGGCGCGCACCATGGCCTCTGGCACCTGGGCGGCCACTTCCGCCCGGACCGCAGCATCCGTCAGCACGGTCACCAGGCCTGCGCCCACCCGGAGTGCGCCCAGGGCCGCCAGCACCGCTGCTCCACTCATTCCCAGGCTACCGGCTCGGATCGCTACATGGCCGAAGCTGCCCTTGTGGGCATTCCAGGCCCGAGAGGGAATCCTGGGGCGCTCCAGGAGATGGATCGCCGCCCCGGGCACCCGATCCAGAGGGATGGGAACCAGCGAGATCTCGCCACAGAAGCCGCTGGCGGGAAGCAGGCCATGGCAGACTTTCCGCGCCCCGAAGCAGGCGGTCCGGGCGGCATGCACAACCTCCCCAGGGACTTCTGCCATCCCCGGATCCAGTCCCGAGGGCAGATCCAGTGCCAGCACCGGCAGGCCCCGTTCATTCAGGGCCTTCACCCAGGCTGCTACAGGGCCGTCCAGGGGGCGAGTGCTCCCCAGGCCGAAGAGGCCGTCCACCACCCAGCCTTGCCAGCCGCGCATGGTAGCGACCGGATCGGAGCTGGTGCTGATTGCACCGCCCAGCCCCTGCCAAAGCCGGGCCTGGTGCGCCGCGTCCCCCTGCCATTGCGGTTGGGGCGGGACGACCCAGACAGACACCTCTCGGCCCTGAAGTCGTGCCAGACGGGCCATTGCCAGCGCGTCGCCACCATTGTTGCCGGGTCCGGCCAGGACCTGAAGCGGCCCTTCCGAGGGGAGCAGTGCCAGGGCTCCGAGAGCCGCGTGTTCCTGCAGGACCAGCGAAGAAATGCCCCAGTCCTCGATGGCCTGGCGCTCCGCAGCCCGCATCTCATCGGGAGTAAGGAGGGGAATCATGGCTTCAGTCTAGGCCGATTCAAGGAGGTATGCCGCCAGGGCCTTCGGATACAGGTCCATCTCCGCTCCGTAGACCCGACCCTGCAGGGCCTCCGGTGTATCACCAGGAAGCACCGGCACCCGCTCCTGAGCCAGGACCCGGCCATGGTCATATTCCCCGTCCACCAAGTGCACGGTGGCCCCGGATTCCGCCTCCCCTGCCGCCAGCACCGCCCGATGCACATGCATGCCATACATGCCCGGCCCGCCGAAGCGGGGCAGCAGTCCGGGGTGGATGTTGAGAATGCGGCCGTTCCAGCGGGGCGGCACCGACAGCTTTTTCAGCCAGCCACAGAGGCAGACAAAGTCGGCGCCTGCCGCCTCGGCCGCGCCATAGCAGGCTTCAGAAAAGGCTTCGTCGGAGTCATGATCCGGACGGGCAATCACCACCGTGGCCAGCCCTTCGGATTGGAGCCGCGCAATGCCTCCAGCCTTGGCGGTGGAGGCGATAGCCAGCACCGGCTGGGCCGGCACCCGGCCCTCGCGGCACGCCCTGAGCAGATTCAGGGCGTTGCCACCGGTGCCGGAGATAAAGAGGGCGAGGCGCTTCACTGCAGAGCCGTCAGGACGGCAACATCGGCGATGTCCTGGGGACTGCAGCCGCGGCTGAGATCATTGGCCGGGCGGGCCAACCCCTGGAGGAAGGGGCCGATGGCCGCTGCTCCGCCGAGGCGTTCGGCGATCTTGTAGGCGATGTTGCCGGCATCCAGATCCGGGAACACCAGGACATTGGCCTGGCCAGCCACGGGGGATCCTGGAGCCTTACGCTGGCCCACGGAGGACAGCAGTGCCGCATCGGCCTGAAGTTCACCATCCACAGCCAGGCCCGGCGCCCTTTCCCGGATAACGGCCAAGGCCGCGCGCACCTTGTCCACGCGAGGGTGTTCGGCGGAGCCCCGGGTCGAAAAGCTGAGCAGAGCCACGCGGGGTTCCACGCCCATCACGCTGCGGGCATTGTCGGCAGAGGCGATGGCGATATCGGCCAACTGCTCGGGGGTGGGATCCGGCACCACGGCGCAGTCCGCGAAGATCATGGCACCGTGCTCCCCAAAGGCGGCGTCGGCATGGATCATCATGAAGAAGCTGGAGACAGTCTTGATGCCCTTGGCGGCGCCAATGGCCTGGAGGCAGGCCCGCACCGTTTCGGCGGTGGTATTCAGGGCCCCGGCCACCATGCCGTCACAGTGGCCGGATTGCACCTGCATGGCCCCGAACCAGAGGGGGTTGCGGACCGCCTCCAGCGCCTGGGCCTCGGTGATGCCCTTCGCCTTCCTGCGTTCGTAAAAGGCCCCGGCCAGTTCCGGCAACAGTGGACTGGTCGCCGGGTCCAGCAGTTCGGCGCCCGCCAGGGAGAGGCCCAGAGCCGCACCCCGCTTCGTCATGTCTCCAGGATCGCCCAGCAGGGTCAAGCGGCAGAGTCCCTGGTCCAGCAGCAATTGAGCGGCGAGCAGGGTCCGGTCCTCCCGGCCCTCTGGCAGCACGATGAGCCGCTGCAGGTCCTTGGCGCGGGCGCGGAAGCGATTCATCCAGTGGGCATGGTTGGCGTGGCTCATGACTAACTCCTGGTCGAAGGTGAAGCTTGAAAGGGACTGCTAGGCCAGGAAGGTGTGGGGATCCTGACCGGTCCTGGACTGGAACGAATCGGCCAGGCTGGGAGCGCCCGAACTGGCCTCATCGAGATACATCACCTCCACGCGGTGCATGGGGAGGAACCGCGTCCCCAGAGCCACCTGATCGGCCTGCTCCGTACGAATGAGGGTGAGCACTTCCTCCCAGGGGGTCAGATCCAGTCCCCGCAGGGAAAGGCCAGCAGCATCGAGGCTGAGCAGTCGGCCCCAGATGCGCTCCCGGGGCGACTGGAGGACCACCACCACAAGGTCACCGCTACGGAAGGACTCGAATTGGGACACGGCAGGATCTCCTGATATCGACTACAGGGCAGGACCTTCGACGATGAGACGGCCTTCGGTGAAACCTTCCATTGCCCAGGCCGGTCCTTCAAAGCCGTTCCCGCTGGCCTGGACGCCGCCGAAGGGCGCGGCATCAAGCCGGAAGGTGGGCGGCAGATTCAACAGAACGCCCCCTGCCCGCAGCTTTGAGGAGGCTGAGCGGAGGTTGCGCTGATCCCGGCTGTAGGCGCAGGCTCGCAGACCGAAGCGGGTGGCGGCGGCCCGATCGAGGCCCTCCTCAAAGGTGTCCACGCAGGTGAGCACCGTGACCGGAGAGAAGCTCTCCTCGCACTGCATTGGATCCAGATCATCAACACCCACGAGGATCGCCGAGGGTAGCAGAGCGCCCTGCCGAACCCCGCGCAGAAGCAGCTGAGCACCAGCCTCGATCACCCGGTCCACAGCGGCATCCACCCTGCAGGCGGTGGCCTCGTCGATCAGTGGCCCAACCATGGTGGCGGGATCCATGGGATCGCCCACCGGCAGGGCGCGCACGGCGTCGACAAAAGCGGGCACAAAGGCCTCCCAGATGCCCCGGTGCACATAGATCCGCTGGGCCTTGGAGCAGCTCTGCCCGGCACCGCCCACCGCCGCCGGGGCAATCTGCCGGGCCACGGCAGTGGCGTTTACGCCCTCGTCCACCACTACGGCGCCGTTGCCCCCCAGTTCCAGCAGCAGGCGCTTGCCAGCCAGCACCTGCTCCAGATGCCGACCCACCCGCTCGGAGCCGGTAAAGCTCACTGCGGCGATGCGGGGATCCCGCGCCACTTCCTCAGCCACCGCCGGGTCAGATCCCATGAGCTGCAATAGGTGCACAGGCGCTGCGACCTGAAGGCGGGCAGCCTCGAAGCTTTCCCAGAGCAGACGCGAGGTGCGGGGAGCTTGTGGACAGGGCTTCCAGAGGGCGCTGCAGCCGCAGCCCAGAGCTGGCGCCAACTTGTGCATCGCTAGGTTCACGGGGAAGTTGAAGGGCGTGATGGCGAGCACAGGTCCCAGGGGAAACCGGCGCAGCAGTGCGCGACAGCCATCCGCTCCAGGCATGAGGTCATAGGGCACCGCCTGTTCGCCGAAGGTGCCCAGCGCTTCGATGGTGGCGCGGAGGGTCATTTCAGCGCGGCCCACTTCGCCCCGCGCCAGAGTGATGGGTTTGCCGGTCTCCTGGGTGATCCCCAGGGCCAGCTCTTCCCGCACCAGGGCCACCTGTTCCAGCCAGGCCTCCAGGAGGCGGCGGCGATCCCAGCGGGAGGCGTCCTTCCAGCTGACAAAGGCCCTGAGGCCGTCCACCAGCATCCCGTCCCACACCTGTGCGCCCATGGTCCCCTCGCCATCCGGAAAGCCCCGCCGGTCCCGTCCAGCTTAGACCGTCCGCCGGCAGGCTCCCATGAACCCCGTCACATCCGTCAGAAGTCAGGTCACTGCCGACGAAGGCCGATTGAAAGACCTAGACCCAGTTGGAGCGTGTATGGATCTTGTCCTGAACCATGAACCTGGCAGCTCCCTTCTCCGCTTGGAGGGTCGCTTCACCTTTGAATCCCATTCAGTGTTCCGGGCGGTCACCCAGGCCCTGCTGGACGCGCCGGAGACTAGGGAGATCACCCTGGACCTTTCGGGTCTGAGCTACCTGGACTCCTCCTCCCTCGGCATGTTGCTCCTGCTCAAAGAGAAGGCCGACCCGCAGGGCATTCCGCTGATCCTGCTGAAGCCTTCCCCGGTCGTGATGGGCATCCTGAAAGTCGTGCAGTTCGGCAAGCTGTTCGAGATCCAGGAAGCATGAAGGCTGTCATGGACACCGCAGGCGACCTCCTGGGACTAGGCCCGCAGGCCGAACTCCAGGGTGTGCCAGAGGTGCTGCCTTGAGCCAACATCGCTTCGGTATCCAACGCAGGATCTTTGTCTCCTTTGGCCTGTTCATCCTGCTGGTCAGCGCCATCGGTGGCTGGGGCATCAATCGGTACTTCACCACGGTGTACCGAACCACCATCGAACAGCATCAGTTCAGAGAGGTGACCCTCCTGGCCAAGGCCATGGATGAGCAGTGCGCCTTCTACCTCAAGAACCTGCAGTCGGTGACCAGGCAGTTGCCCACCCACAACACCCGGGATTCTCGCTCCGCCAAAGCCTGGCTCCAGAGCCGGTGGCTGCTGATGGAAATGTTTCCCAATGGCATCGCTTTGTTCAGGCCCGATGGGCAACTGCTGGCAGAGACCACCCTCGATTTTATGGGCGACGGGAGCACTCGACAACTCCAGACCTTCCTTGCCGGGGTCAGCAGGACGGGGCAGGCTGGCCTTTCCAGGGCCTATGGTTCACCCCTCTCCAGGGAAGCAGCCATTATGCTCGCGGCACCCTGTCGGGGAGAGGATGGCAAGGTCTTCGCTATCCTTGCGGGCAGCGTTGACCTGCTCCATGACGATTTCCTGGGAGCCATTTCCAACTACGCATACCCCAGTGCCAACCTGCTCTACCTAGTAGGTCCGAACCGAGAACTCCTCATCCAGCCAGTACGTGGGAAGGCCTTCACGGCAATCGGACAATTGGGGCCAAGGGAACTGGTGGATCAGGCCCTCGAGGGTTGGGACGCCGGTGGGGAAAGGGCCATCTTCGTGGGTGCGAGAGCCGTTTCCTCGCTGAGGCGCCTGCAATCCCTGGAGGCCATCCTGGTCGTCAGCATGCCGCTCGCCGAAGCTTTCTCGCCTATCTACCAGTTCCGCTTGTTCCTCACCCTAGGGGTGACTTTGGTGGTCCTGTCGAGCCTCTTGCTCGCCTGGCTGATCTCCCATCGCCTGTCGGGAAACCTCGCGGCGGTTGCCGCCCAGATCGAGTCCTTCGGCCACCTGCCGGCCGGCAACCGGACCATCCAGTTCCATGACAACGATGAAGTGGGGCTCCTGGCGAGCTCCTTCAACGACATGATCGAACGGCTGGACGCCAATGAACTGGAACTGCTCGCGGTCAAGGCCCAGACCGACGAGGAACTGGCCATCACCAAACACATCCTGCAGCGCCTGGTGGACCCTGGTCTGCGCGCCCTGCCCCCCACGTTTCACATGGAGACCCAACAGACCCAGCGCATCAATGGGGATGCCTGCACCTACCGCCAGGGACTCCCTGGGATTCACTTCGGCTTCCTCTGCGATGCGACTGGCCATGGTCTGGCCGCCGGTGTATCGACCATTCCTGCAGTGCAGGCCTTTCTGAGCATGACCACCCGGGACATTCCCCTGGAAACCATCTACCGCGAGATCAATGCCAAGATCCGCCAGATGATGCCGACGGGCCGGTTCGTTTGCCTGATCCTCCTGCGGCTGGATTTGCACAACTCTTCCCTGACCGTCCTGAACGCAGGTCTGCCGGATGCGGTGCTCCTGCCCAGCAGTGGCAAGCCCAGGCAGATTCAATCCCGCAACCTGCCCGCGGGAGTGGTGGATGTGCTGGAACAGCCCGTCGTCGAACAAATGGCCGTGGTGCCGGGCGACCGCATCTTTGCCTGCACCGATGGCCTGCAGGAGCTATTCGGCGAACAGATCCATGCCCTCCTGCTCCACCAGTCAGCGCAGGTGCCCTTCCTGGAGTGCCGGAAAGCTCTGCAGGAGGCGCTTGTGCAAGGGGAGACAGACCAAGAGCAGTTGGATGATGTGAGCTGGTCCCTGTGGGAAGTCCCTGCCCTGGAGGGTCTCCAGATACCTGAAGTCCCGGTGGCAGCCCCTGCCAACGACTTCCAAACCACCTTCTCCGTGGACCTGACCCTGGATCCCCACCGGCATCCCGTCCGCGAGATCCTGCCGGACTGCCTCAGGCTGCTCAACAGCCAGGGACTGCCGGAAGCGGCGGGCCAGTTGCTCGCCATGGCCCTAACAGAGGCCCTTACCAATGCCGTTGACCATGGCCTGCTAGGCCTGGACTCCCTGCTGAAGGAGGACGGGTTCGAGGCCTACGATGCGACCCGGCGCACGCGCCTGGCCGCCCTGACAGATGGCAGCGTCTCCCTGCGGATCGCCCTGCGCTCGGATTCGCAGTCTCTTCTGCGCGAGATTCTCATCGAGGTGGAGGACTCCGGACCCGGCTTCGATTGGCGTGCTTGGCAGAACGGGCTGGACCAGGACCGACCCGTGGCGAGTGGCCGGGGATTGCTGATTCTCCGCTCCATAGCCAGCGACTTCGGCTTCAACGAGGCGGGCAACAGCATCCATTTCACCCTTCCCGCCGGTTGAGGCCCAAGGGCGGTAGCATGGAGGAAGGAGCACCACCATGACCAAGCCCCTCGTCCCTGCTGATCTGCTAAAGAACCTCCAGGCCGCGGACAAGCCGGCTGTCGGCGCCAGCGCCGGCAGGCCGAAGGCCAACGCCCACCCCAAGCCCGTCACCAAGGCTTCCACCAAGCCCCAGGGCAAGAGCGGCGTCACTCACACCCGGATGAGCAACCGCGGGAAGTGAGTGGGGACCAATTCTGGCTAGAGGTGATGCGCTTCAGCACCTCGACTACGACCTCAACCTGAGGGTGCCCCCAGGTGCGGACCTGGAAGACCGGCCCGCCAGGCAGGTGCACCACATGGACTGCGGCACCGCCTGGGAAATCCGGATGGCGGGCCAGCGGGCGCGCCAGGGCATCCAGATCCAAGGCTGCGAGCCAAGCCTCGGGCAGTGCGGCTGTCCGGGCACCCGGAACCAGAGCCCCCACTTCCCTAGGTTGAAGCAGAACCAGGTGCCACGCGCCCTCCTGCTCGACTTGCCAGCCAAGAAAAGGCGGGAGATCCCCGAAGCCGATGCCCCCCTTGCGCCATTCTGGCCACGCCCGCAGACAGTGCAGGCCAGCCTCGTCAGCGGCCGCCATGGCCAGCACGGCCAGGTCAGGCACAGCAGGGGGGAGCCAGGGTTCCAGGTTCAGCATGCCGACGAGCATCGCATATCGGGTAGGCTGAGGCCCATGGAGACCATGCCCCAGCGCGGATGGACCGGAGCGGCCCCAACCGTCCGAGGGCGGCGATGACCGCGCAGAAACCCGTGGTCGCCACTGGCCAGCAGATCGGCGCTGGGTGGACACCGGCCCTCTCCGTGGCCAAGGCTCTGGCGGCCCTCGCCGAGGCGCGGCGCACCGGAGCCGAAGCTGTCTACTGGCTGGCCGACGAGGATCATGACCGCGCGGAAGTGGCGGCTGTGACGGGTTGGCTCGGCGGGCGGCTGACCCGCCACCGCTTCCGCTTCGAGGCGCGCAGCGGGACTGCTACAGGCTGGCTGCCCTGGAGCCCCGAACACCAGGCCGAGGCATCCTTATTGTGGGGTGCCTTGCCCAAACCGCTGGAGCCGACCCTACGGGGGCATGCCCTTGCCCTGGGAAGGCCCCTCTGGGAACGGGGTCTCCGCCCCTTTTCTCCGACCGAACCTGCTCTTCGTCAAGCCATCCAGGCTGAATTGGAACGCTGGCGGAGCCTGGACCTGGGCAGTCTGCTGCTGCAGCAGGCGGGCTCCCTGGAGGCCCAGGGCATTCCCCTTCCTCTGGATCCTCGCCGCCAAGCGGCCTGGTTCTCCTTGGAGCCCCGCTCCGGTCGCCGCCTGCGGTTGGAGTCAGGGGAGCGCCTTCCCCTTGGCCACTGGCTGAGCCCTGGTGCTGCCCTTCGGCCCCTGATGCAGTCCCTTCTGCTGCCGGTCGCCGCCGTCGTGCTGGGACCCTCAGAGCGGGCCTACTGGCGGCTTTGCGAGCCCCTTTGGGAGTGCGTTGGCCTGGCCCCCCCTAGGATCCTGCCCAGACCCAGCGTCTTTGTGGTGCCCAGGGGCTTCAGGATCGCTCCAGACCAACTCGATGCGCTCCGCCTCGGTGCCTGGGATCGCCTGAGCGCTTGGCCCGGCAGCCTCCCCACAGCGCGCTTCAGAACGGTCGAAGCCGATTCTTCCTGGCCCCAGCCAGTCCAGATGCGCTTCCAGCACGAGCAGGCCCGCAGCCGTGAGCGACTGCTGAAATTGGACCACCGCCTGCATCGGGAAGCCGCCGGTGACCGGCTCGGGGGCGATCCCGAGCAGCTGCGCCAGACCCTCTTTCCCTTTGGCGCCCCCCAAGAGCGGGTGGTCCCCGGCGTGAGTTGGCTGCGCAACCCCAAGCTGCTGGATGCAATCCTAGAGCGTATGGACGGAACCACCCCGGTGATCCTGCTGGAGGAACCATGAATGAACTCGACCTGCTGGCCGTCGGTGCCCATCCGGACGACGTGGAAGTGCACGTGGGCGGGCTCTTGGCCCTGGCTGCTGTGCGGGGCCTGAAGGCGGGCATCCTCGACCTCACCAGCGGGGATCTTGGCACCCGCGGCACCGCAGATACCCGCCGGGCCGAGGCCACGGAGGCTGCCAGGATCCTGGGGGTGCCGCGCCTGGTGCTGGACTTTCCTGATGGCCGCTTCACCGAGGAGGAGCCCTATCGCCAGCGACTGATGGCCGAGATCAGGCGCCTGCGACCTCGGGTGCTGATCCTCCCGGCCCCAGAGGACCGCCATCCCGACCACCGCCGTGCCCACCGCCTCGGCCTGGAGGCAGCCTACTGCGCGGGTTTGAAAAACTATCCTGGCCCCGGCGAGCCCTGGCGACCCGCTGCCATCGCCTGGGTGGGTGGTGAAAACCCCGGGCCGCCGGATCTCCTGGTGGATGTAAGCTCAGTCTGGGAACTCCGCATGGCGGCTTTCGATGCCTTCGGCAGCCAGTTCTCCCAGGATCCTTCGCTGCCCATCACGCGCATCGCCCACCCGGCCTTCCGGCGTGGTGTGGTAGGCCGCGCGATGCACTGGGGCTCCCTTCGCCTCTGCGACTGGGCCGAAGGCCTTTGGTGCGAGCGGCCGGTGCCCAGGGCCCTCCTCGAACTCCTGGCCCGCCTGGATCGGCCTGCATGAAGCGCTTCGAAGCCGACCTGCTGGGGCAGATTCAGGACCGTGGCGATGGTGTCACCGGCCCGGTGCTGGTGGCCTGCTCGGGCGGGGGCGATTCCGTGGCCCTGCTGGTCCTGCTTTGGACTCTGCGCAGAAGCCTCGGCATCGAGCTCTCCGTAGCGCATGCAGACCACGGCCTGCGGCCGGAATCCCCCGAGGATGCCGATTTTGTCCGGCAGCTGTGCCGCTCGCTGGATCTCGATCTGATCGAGGCCTCGCTGGGCGTCAGGGCCCATGCGCAAGCCCGCGGCCTGGGCCTGGAAATGGCCGCCCGTGATCTGCGCTGGGGCTGGCTGAAGCAGGAGGCCGAGCAGGCCGAGGCCTGTGCTGTGGCCACCGGCCACACCCTGGACGATCACACCGAAACGGTCTTCCTGCGCCTGGCACGGGGCGGCGGGCTGGGCTGCCTCCAGCCACTGGCACCCAGGCAAGGGCTGCGCTGGTCCCCCCTGGCTGAGGTTCGGCGGTCCACTCTCCGCGCCTTTCTGACCTCCAGGAACCTGCCCTGGCGGGAGGATGCCAGTAATGCGGAACCCTTTACCGCTCGCAACCGCTGGCGTCCGCTCTTGGAAAGAATGCGGCTGGAAGCGCCCGATTTGGATCGCCACCTGTTCGAAACGCACCGCCAGGCCGAGGAGGCTCAGGCACTTGCCCGCAGGCTGGTCGCGGGCTGGAACGGCCTCCGCTGGTCACTCATGGCGGATGGGATCCGGCTGCAACGCGGTCTCTGGACTGAGCCAGAACTGCGCTGGACCCTGGACTGCGCCTTCCAAGAACTGGGCTGGCAGCGGGAAGCGACCCTCTTGCGGGGCCTCGCACCTTGGCTAGCGGAACGGCTGGCTCGGGGGCGAAAACCCTCTTCGTGGGGTCATTTTCACCTAAACCCCGAACCTGCCAGCGGGTATCTGCATCTAAGACAGGAAGCGCCGCCTTCCCGGTCCTAGTAGACTGGAGGGCCACCTGGGCTCAGGCCCCAAGGAGTGACCCTTTGAATTCCATGATGAAAAGCGTGCTGGTCTGGTTGGGCATCATTGCCCTTTTGGTGCTGGCCTTCCGCCAGATCCCCCAGAACAACCGCCAGATCGAAATCCCCTTCTCGACCTTTTACACTGAGGGCGTGGCGGGCAGATACAAGTCTGTGACGCTATCCGGGTTCGATATCGAAGGCACCTATCGGCAACCGGAAAAGAATGCCAAGACCGGTGAAGCCATCGAGCGCTTCCGCACCGTGGCCCCGCCCATGCAGGATCTGGGCAAGGTCATTCTCAGCTGGAAGACCGAGGGCCAGATCGAGGAGTTCAAGGCTGCCAAGCCCAGCGAAAACAACTTCGCCTATGTGCTGATGTTCTGGGCCCCCCTGCTGGTCTTCGTGGTGCTGTGGTTTGTCTTCATGCGCCAGGCCCAGATGGGCGGCAACAAGGCGATGAGCTTTGGCAAGGCCCGCGCCAAGGGCCTCAGCAGCAGCGCCAAGCGCACCACCTTCGCCGATGTCGCCGGCTGCGATGAGGCCAAGGAAGAGCTCAAGGAGATCGTCGAATTTCTGAAGGATCCCGCCAAGTTCCTGAAGCTGGGCGGCAAGATCCCCAAGGGCGTGCTCCTGATGGGTCCTCCGGGGACTGGCAAGACCCTGCTGGCCCGCGCCATTGCCGGCGAGGCCAAGGTGCAGTTCTTCTCCATCTCGGGCTCCGACTTCGTTGAGATGTTCGTGGGCGTGGGTGCCAGTCGCGTGCGCGACCTCTTCGAGCAGGCCAAAAAGAGCGCCCCCTGCATCGTCTTCATCGATGAAATCGATGCCGTGGGTCGCCATCGCGGTGCCGGCCTGGGCGGTGGTCACGATGAACGGGAACAGACCCTGAACCAGCTGCTGGTCGAGATGGATGGCTTCGAAGGCAATGAGGGCGTCATCCTCGTGGCCGCCACCAACCGTCCCGATGTGCTCGATCCCGCTCTGCTCCGCCCCGGCCGCTTCGATCGCCGGGTGGTCGTGGATCGCCCCGATGTGAAGGGCCGCCACGAGATTCTGAAGGTGCACACCACCGACAAGATCCCCCTCAGCCCTGATGTGGATCTGGAAGTCCTGGCCCGGGGCACGCCTGGGTTCGCCGGGGCCGATCTGGCCAACCTCTGCAACGAAGCCGCCCTCACCGCCGCCCGCAGCAACAAAAAGTGGGTCGAGATGCACGACTTCGAGGACGCCAAAGACAAGGTCTACATGGGCACCGAGCGTCGCAGCCTCGTCATGACTGACGAGGACAAGCGCATCACCGCCTACCACGAGGCCGGCCACACCGTGGTCGCCGCCGTGGTCCCCCAGAGCGACCCCCTGCACAAGGTGACGATCATTCCCCGCGGCCGCGCCTTGGGCGTCACTTGGCAGCTCCCCTTAAAGGATCGCTACAACACCACCCGGGAATACATGGAGAGCCGCATCGCCATCGCCATGGGCGGCCGCATCGCGGAGGAGATCTTCTTCAATCAGCTCAGCACCGGGGCGTCCAACGACATCCAGCAGGCCACTGACATGGCCAAGTCGATGGTCATGGAGTTCGGCATGAGCGACAAGCTCGGCCCCCTCAATTTCGGCGGCGGGCAGCACGAGATCTTCCTGGGGCGCGACTTCACCCAGCACCGGGAGATCTCCGAAGACACCGCCCGCATGATCGATTCCGAGGTGCACGAGTTCGTCATGCGGAACTACCGCAAGGCCAAAGCGGCCATTGAGAGTCATCGAGAACAACTGGTGGCCATCGCCGAAGCCCTGCTGGTCCGCGAGACGCTCGATGGCAACGATATCGACATCCTCATGAAGGGTGGCACCCTGCCCCCTCCCAAGAACGACCCCACGCCTCCTGCAACCGCCACGGTGGAAGGGCCCGCTCCGGACCCAGGCCTGAGCCCCGCCCTCAAGCCTGCGTGAAGAATGCTCTGTTCGACTGGGGACCACTCCTGCGGGGTGGTCCCCTGTTCATTGGCATCCTCAACCTCACTCCAGATTCCTTCAGTGACGGCGGCTGCTTCATGGCCCCAGAGGCGGCCCTGGCCCAGGCCTCGGCCCTCCGAGACGCGGGGGCACGGATGCTGGACCTGGGCGCGGAAAGCACTCGGCCCGGCGCCGCACCGGTGGACCCGGCCACGGAATGGGACCGGCTCCGACCTGTCCTTTCGCGGCTGAACCACCTCCTACCTGAGCTCCCCCTCAGCCTGGATACGCGCCACACCACCACGGCCACCCAGGGACTCTCGGCGGGCGTCGCCGTTATCAATGATGTCACCGGCTTTTCCGTCCCAGCCATGCTGGCCCTGGCTCAGGCCTCACCCTGCGGCCTCATCGCCATGCGGAGTCGCAGGCGGGGGACCAGGCTCCACATGCCGCCCTACGGTGACCCAGACCCCCGAGACGCGGCCCAGGTCATCCAGGAACTCCGAGACCTGCGGGACCACCTCCTGGCCGCAGGGATCGCCGCCCACCGGTTCCTCCTGGATCCCGGCTTTGGCTTCGGCACGACCTACCGCGAGGATCTCGCCCTCTGGGAAGCCCTGCCCCGGCTCTCTGAGGCCCTCTCCTGGCCCGTGGACCGCTTCTGCCTCGGTCTTTCCCGCAAGCGCTTTCTGGCGACCAGGGCAGGCACGCCCGGCCTTCCACCGAGGGAGCGCGACGACCTCACGGCCTCGGCCCACGCAGAGGCCTACAAATGGGGTTACAGAGTCTTTAGGACCCACGTCATCGGTTAATCTTTAGGCATGAGCCTTCGCTATTTCGGAACGGATGGAATCAGGGGCGCCGCTGGGCGCTCACCCCTCACCCTTGAGGAGGTTGCCCGCTGGGGCGCCGCCTGGTCGCAAGTTGCGCGGCACTGTGGCGTGTACCGGATCGTGATGGGGTGGGATCCCCGCTCCAGTTCTACCCCCATGTCCGAGGCCTTCCTCCAGGGCCTGGGAACGGGGCTCGAAGTCCAACTGCTCGGCATGGCACCGACGCCAGCCGTTGCCTGGAATGTGGCGCGGCTCAGTGCTGAAGGTCCGAAGACCTGGGGCCTCATGATCTCCGCGAGCCACAATCCACCGGAGGACAACGGCCTCAAAGGCTTCAATGAACTGGGCGAAAAACTGGAAGAAGACCAGGAACGCGCCCTCGAGGCGGCCTTCGAGGCCCTGCTCCCTTTGCCCAGCGGTGCCCAGCCACCCAGCCGGTTGGCGATCCAGCCCTACTTGGCCCACCTCGAAGGCCTCACCCTACCCAGCGATTTCAGTCTAGTGATCGATTGCGCGCATGGTGCCACCGCGGAAACCGCGCCCGCACTTTTTCGGGGCAACGCCATCCACTGGATCGGCGTGCCCGCTGATGGCCCCAGGATCAACGTCGGCGTCGGCTCCACCCACCTGGATTCCCTGGCGGCCACCGTCCTCAGGCGAGGGGCCCAACTGGGCATCGCCTTCGATGGCGATGGCGACCGCTGTCTGCTGGTCGATGCCGCCGGCCAGGTGGTGGACGGCGACCAGATGGTCTGGCTCATGGCCCAGGATCGGGTGGCCTGCGGCGATGCCCCACCGGGTGTGGTGGGCACCCTGATGACCAATGGTGGCCTTGCCCAGGCCTTGAGCCAGGCCGGCATTCCTTTCGTCCGCACTCCCGTGGGGGACAAGTATCTGCTGCGGGAGATGGCAAAGCTGGGCTGGGACCTCGCTGCGGAAGCCTCCGGCCATCTTATTCAGAAGCGGGTGGGCCCCAGCGGCGATGGCCTGGCGGCGGCCCTGGCCATCGTCCGCGCACTACTCCACCGGGCCCCGGAGCACCGCTGGGACTGGATGTTCCGGCCCTGGCCCCAGCGTCTCGTCAATCTACTAGCCCGGGACCGCCGGGCGGTGGAGACCTGCGCAACGCTCGGATCGGCGATGGCCGCCATCGATGCCCGCTGGGGTGAGGGGGTGCGCCAAGTGGTCCGTTGGTCCGGAACGGAACCCAAGCTGCGCCTCATGGTGGAAGCCCAGGAGGCGACCTGGGTGGATGAGGCCCTCCACGAGCTTGAGCAAGCGGCCCGCCGCGACCTGGTCCTGGCCTGACATGTCGCAGGGCCTCCGCCGCCCCGTAGACCGCTGGCTGGTCCTCTTCGCCCTCGCCCTGGTGGCTGTGGGCATGGTCTGGATCTATTCCGCATCGGCGATCAAGGCCTCCCAGAACCACGCCGCTGCCACGGCCTTTCTCACCCGTCAATTGCTGGGGGGCGCCATTGGCATCGCCTTCATGCTGGCGCTGTCGCAGGTGGAACTCGCCCCCGTCCAGGACCATCCCCGCCCCCTGCAGGTCGCCTACCTGATCCTGGTGGTGCTCCTCCTCGCTGTGCTGCTGATTGGTCCCAAAGTGAATGGAGCCCACCGCTGGATCCGACTCGGTCCCATTAGCCTGCAGCCCTCGGAACTCTTCAAGCCGCTCGCTGTCCTGATTGCAGCGGCCTGGATGGTGCGGAACCGTGAGGCCTGGACGAATCACCGCGATGCCCTGCCCAAGCTGCTCGGCCTGACGGGCATCCTGCTGGTCCCGCTTGCGCTGATCTTGCGCGAGCCGGATTTCGGGACGACCTTCCTTATTGTGTTCGTCACGCTCATGGTGGTGTTCCTGGGGGGGGCACCCAAGTGGATCTTCGCGGTGGCGATTCCTCTGCTCGCCGCACTTGGAACAGCCTTCGTAGTGTTTTCGCCCTACCGCCTCGCCCGGGTGACGAGCTTCCTCAATCCCGAGGCCGATCCTCTTGGCAAGGGCCACCAGGCTCTGCAGAGCCTCGTGGCCGTTGGCAATGGTGGCTTCATGGGCGTGGGCCTCGGCGGGGGGAAGCAAAAGCTCTTTTACCTCCCAGAAGCCCATACCGACTTCATCTACGCAGTCATTGCCGAGGAGGCGGGCCTGATCGGAACCATCGCCATTCTTGGACTGTTTATCGGCATCCTCTGGCGAGGCTATCGCATCGCCCGCCGGGTCGGCGACAGCTACCTAAAGCTCTGCGCCATGGGCTTCGTACTGCTGCTGGTGGTGCAGGCCCTGATGAACATGAGTGTGGTGCTGTCGCTGGCACCGAACAAGGGCATCCCCCTGCCCTTCATCTCCTTCGGCCCAAATAGCCTCATCGCCAGCCTCATCAGCCTCGGCCTCCTGCTTTCCATCAGCAAGGATGCGGGGTCAGCCTAGCCTGATCGGCTCGTCATCATCGTCCTCCACCAGCACGATGTTCGATCCACCGCTCAGGAGTACGGCATCTTCGTACATGTTCTTGAGCTTGGGTTCGAAGCGCTCAGCTTGGTCCAGTCGGGCATCCTTCCTTAAATCGATGCCGCGGCGGAAAAGGCCCTGGATGCTCTCCGGCTCCAGCGCGAGGATGGCCCCAAGCACCTTGACTGGATTGAGGGCGGAGAAGGGCCCCATGCCAGTGCTGAAGCAGAGGGCAACTTCTTCCCAGCGCAGTTCCTGAACGATGGTTCGCAATTCAAGAGGTGCCTCCGCCTTCGTGCCATCCCGGTCCCAGGGCCGGGCCTCGGTAGCCAGAAAGGCGGCCACCCGCTCCGCCGTCGGGCCGCGAAGATCCGCTGGGACGGGCCAGCACCAATGGGACCCGAGCGCCAGGTCGCCCACGGGGGCAGCGTAGTCCGGCAGCTGGTTCCACTGCTGGATGTGAAGTCCATCCGGCAGTCGCTGATTCAACCTGGCCATCAGGACCACCGGGGCCTCCCATGGTTCCACCTTCAGCACTGCATCCATGAATTCAGCCTGGCCGCCGACCTTGGCTGGAAGGGGCAGTCCCGTGGTCAGCAGGGGCCTTGGGCGCTTCGCCAAATCGAGGGCGAGGGCCAGACCTTCCAGGCGAAAGGCCCGGAGAAAGAGGCTGCGGATGGCGCCATCGTCGAAGGCCAGAGCCGGTTCCTCCTTGGCGAACTGGAGGCGGATCAGGGTCCTGCGCGAATCCATGGACCAGGTGGCGGAGCGCCGCTGGCGGGCCTTCAGGGCAAGGGGTGCGAGGCGGGCAAGCAGGGCTTCGCAGAGCGGCGAGGGCGTGGTGGCACCCTGGCGTGAGGTGCGGAGGAGATCGACGGCTTCCTCTAGGCGCTCTGCCTCGATCAGCTTCCCAATCAGGAATTCAGGATCAGGGCCGGTCCCACCCTCGATGAGGCCTCGCAGTTCCTGCAGCGGCAGCGCCTCAAGGCTGGGCGCGATCGCCTCCATGGCCTGGATGGCAGCCTGCAGGAGCGCCGCACGGGCCAGGACCTCGACAGGGATCAGGGGGGACTGCGGGCGGGGGTTCACTTTCCCAGGATAGTGGCGGGAGGGGGGGGATGGATGCTAATGACATCCGAAGGTTTTCAGGCGGATACGCAAAACCACTTACATCGAACCTGCCCAGCGAGGATTTCCACATCCACTGTGGGAAGCTGGAGCCTGACTTCGAAGAATTCCTTTCGCCACAAGCCAGTTGAGTCTCTGCCCATTTTTAGTGGCACCTGTGCCTTCCGAAATCTGCTTGACACCTGCTCTTGAGTTCGTTCCCGAACACAGTCTTTGCCTTTCGAAAATAGAGGCCTCACGCTGGAATCCATCGCCATGATCCATGATGCCTACATCGTCCCCCCCCTGCCCGCCGACTGGCCCTATTCGCCTGGCCAGACCCTCCGCCCCCTGGGCTGCCGCCTGAACCAGGAGTTACCTGGGTTCGGCGGCGGCTGGCGGATCTGCACTCCTGGAGGCCTCATTCCCACCGGCGTTCCCGCTCCCCTTCAGGGGGCTTTCGGACGAGGCGGTGTGCTTCGGCTAGGCGACCTGGTTCTGCGGCCCTATCGCCGCGGCGGACTTCTCCGTCACTTCAATGAGCGCACCTACCGCACCCACCTACGCTTCGCCGCCGAGCATGCCATTCATCGGGGCCTGTGGGAAGCTGGGTTCCCCACGGTGGAGCCATGCGGGTACGCCTGGCGTTCTCGCGGCTTGGGGGTCGAGGGCATTCTGATCACCCGCTACGCCGAAGGGGCTTCCTGGCCCCTCTGCTGGGCACTCAGCGCCGAGCGCGCCGAAGCCATCCGAGGGTCCATCGACTCACTCTGCCGATGGGGACTGTGGTGTCCGGACCTGAACGCCACCAACATCCTGTTCCCTTCGGAGCAAGGTGTCCTGTTGCTGGACTGGGACCGAGCGCACTTTGTGGCTTCAGGCACCGAACTCTGGCCACGCTATCAGGCGCGTCTGGAGCGCAGCCTGCGTAGGCTCGGAGCTCCGGCTCCGAGCTTCGCGGTCATGGCAGCAGCGATGCGTCCGTAATGACGACAGGCTTTTCGGGAAGGTTCAGAAAGTCACTGCGCTTGTTGGTGGTCTTCACCGCCTTGATGCGATCGACCACCTCCATGCCCTGGACGACCTTCCCAAAGACGCAGTAGCCCCAGGTCTGGTTGCTGGTCTTGGCTTTGTAATCAAGGGCTGGGTTGTCGACGACATTGATGAAGAACTCGGCGGCGGCGCTATGCGGATCCGGCGTACGGGCCATGGCCAAGGTGCCGCGTCGGTTCTTCAACCCAGCGGCCAACGAACGGTCAGCTTCATTGAGGATCGATGCGTCCGTGCGCTTCTTCCCCAGGTAGTCCACATAGCCACCGCCCTGGATCATGAAGCCGGGGATGACCCGGTGAAAGATGGTCCCGCTGTATTGGCCCTTCTTTACATATTTCAGGAAGTTCTCCACCGTCTTCGGCGCCGCCTCCGGTTCCAGCTCCAGCACAATCGCACCCAGTGTGGTGTTCAATTTCACCTTGGGCCTGGGTCCTGCTCCCAAGGCCAAGGTTGCGAGGGCGAGGGCAACGGCGATCAGGGTGCGCATCTGGATCTCCGGGAAGGGCCCCAGCATATCAGTAGGCGCCCAGACTCCTGGCCAGCGCATCCCGCTGCCCCTTGAAACCAGGCTCATTCCGGGCCTCAACGATGATGGTCTTCGCCTGCTCCCGCTGCCCCAGGTTCAGATGGGCCTGCGCCCGCATGAGGGCCACCCAGCCGCGCTGTTCCGCAGCACTGGGCTTGAGTGGATACAACCCCAGCGCCCCGCGGGCATCCCCGGCCTGCACTCGGAGATCCGCCACAAGAATGGCTAGCGGCTCCCTCGCCTCACCACTTTCGGGGGCCCGCGCCAGCCAGCCCTCCGCCTCGGAGCGGCGCTGGGCGATGGTCTCCGCCCGGGCCATGGGACGCTGCAGCAGTCGCAGCACGAGCTTGATCCGGTCAGCCCCGGAACGGGCCCGGCTGAGGGCCCCGCGGAGCGGTACCCACTGCTCCAGGGCGGCCTCGGCATGGGCTCTCATCAGGGCTTCATCGGGAGAGTCCCCTTTCGTTGGCAAGAGGCTGAGCACCGCCTTCGGCTGGGCCCCGGACTGGGCCTTGCCAAGGGCAGCGCGCCGCAGCGCGGTCCGCTCTGCGGCCGGTGCTTCTGCGATGAGCCCAGGTAGCAGGTCCAGCAGACCCTGGCTGGCAAGCAGGCTCGCCACGCCAAGGCGCAGCACAGGATCCAGGGCCGCGAAGGTGCCCGGCTTCAGGCGGGTCAGCAACTCCCCCGGAAACCCCTTTTCCAGCCGCTGGGAGACCCAGGCTTTCCAGGCCTGGGACCAGAGGTTCTTCACATCGGGCTGACTCTCCCGCAGAGCTGGTTCCAGGCGCTCCACCAGGTTGAGGGCCTCCTCCCAGAGGGCCTTACCCACCAACAGGCGCAGCTCCACGATCTGGGAAGCCCCTTTGGGATTGGCCTTGCCCCCCTTGCGTACCTCCGCCAAAAGAGCTTCAGCACTGGGCAGATCCTTGGCATCCGGCAGGCTGCCATCGGTCAGGAGATTCGCAAGCGCCAGTCGCGCATCGTCCGCCTGAGGTGATTTCGGATGATCTTTAATGAGCTTGCGGAGAATGTCCGCCGACCCCTTGCCATCGCCCGCACGACCCAACAGACGGCCCCAGTTCAGCTCAACCCGCGGCCCCAGGTCGCTCTGCGGATACAGGTTATGGAACTCCTTCCGTACCCCCTCCGCCTGACCCCGGTCACCGGCAGTGGCCAGCACCTCCATAATGCCCACCAGCCCCTTCTCGCTGGGCTTCTCATTGCCAGCGAGGGGACGCAGGGACTTCACGATGGGCAGGCCTTCCTGCGGCCGCCCCTGCTCCACCAGGGCCCAGAGCAACAGCTCCTGCACCCGGCGTTTGCGCTCCGATGAGATATCCGCGCCCAGGGCCTGGTGCAAGCGGCCTTCTGCCTCTTTGAACCGCCTCTGCAGGACCGCATCCTCCGCCAGGATGGTCTGGGCCTCCCCCATGTAGGAGGATTTGGGCCACTGCTTTTCGAGCTTCTTCAGGGCAAGCGAGGCTCCAGGGAAGTTGCCTATGCGGGCCTCCAGCACACCCTGCACGTAGAGCACCAGTTCCCGCTCTGGCACCTTGCTGGACTTGAAGGTGTGCCCCTTGAGGCGGATCAGCACCGCCTTGATGGAAGCCGGGGCCTCGATCCGCATGGACTCACGGGCCAGCTCCGCGGCCTGGGCATCGGTCATCCGGCTCGATGCCCCGGCCCGAGGGGGGACCTCCGCCGATGGCGGAGTTGGATGGGGGGGTTCTGGTCTGGCGCTCAGAGAAGATGCGCTCAGTAGCAGGACCCAGGCCCATCGCGGAGCGTGCCTCATGTGAGCCACCGGGCCAGCAGGTTCCGCTTGCCCTGCTCGAATTCCTCGTCGGAGAGCAGTCCCTTCATCTTCAAGGCGGCCAGCCGCTCGAGGTCCCCCAAGGCATCGGTCCGCTCGGCGGCGGCGATGGGCGCAAACTGGTTGGCGAGGATCTCCATCCGGCCCAGGGTCGTGTCCAGCCGCTCAGCCCTGGCCGTCAGAGCCTTCACCTGGGCCCGCAGCTCATCCCGTTCGTGGGTCAGATCCCGGCGCTCCATGAGGCGCCTGAGGGTGTTCCGGAACTGATCGATCTGCATGGGCTTGGTGACGAAGTCGAAGGCACCCAGTTCCATGGCCTCCGTGGCCTCGCGCACACTGCCGAAGCCGGTGAGGACCAGCACGGTGCAGCTGGGATTGATATTCAGCGCGCACTTCAGCACATCCATGCCCGACTTGCCCGGCATGACGAGATCCGTGATCACCAGGTCAAAGGGTGGCTTGGTGACCTTCAGCTTCCGCTCGGCCTCCTCGCCCGTAGCTGCCGTGACCACCTGGAACCCTTCAGCCGTGAGCAGCGTAGAAAGGGTCTCCCGGGGCATAGGATCGTCGTCCACCAGGAGGAGGCTCGGAGCAGGGAGATGGGGCGGAACGATGGGACGGGTCAAGGGAAGTCCTCAGGCCTAACAATAACTCTTTCGGTTCAAGATGCCGCGAACTCCAGGATGGATCAGGCGGCCCCCCTCAAGCGGTAGACAAAGGCCAGCACCTGCGCCACGGCCTGGTAGAGGTCCCTGGGGACTGGCTTTTCGAGCTCGACCGAGCGGTACAGCGCCCGGGCCAGTTCCGGGCGCTCCAGGGTGGGCACCCCGGCCTCCCTGGCCCGCTCCCGAATCTTGAGGGCCAGGTGGTCCAACCCCTTCGCCACACAGATTGGGGCGGCCATTTTGTCGTCATAGCGCAGGGCCACGGCCACATGGGTGGGATTGGTCACCACCACTGTCGCTTTGGGGACCTCGGCCAGCATCCGCTTCCGGGCGGCCGCCATCATGATCGACCGCTGCCGCTGTTTGACCTCCGGGTTGCCCTGGGAATCCTTGAGCTCGTCCTTGATTTCCTGCTTGGTCATCCGGATGCTCTTCTCGAAGCTGAACCGCTGCCAGGCGAAGTCCGCCAGAGCGAGCACCAGCATGGCCAGCATGACATTCCGATAGAGCGCGAAGAGGGCCGCCTGGAAGAGGTCCAGGGACTGGCCCAGGGGCAGCTTGAGGGTCCCCAGTAGCAGCGGAATCCGTGGCTGGAGCGTCACATAGGCCACCAGTCCCAGCAGCGCGAACTTCGCCAGGCTCTTGAACAACTCCACCAGGGCACGGGCTGAAAAGAGGCGCTTGAACCCCTGGGCAGGATTCAGGCGGTCGAACTTGGGCTGCAGTGGCTTGGCGCTGAAACTGAACCCGCGCTGGGCGAACCCGACCAGCAGAGCCAGCAGGAAATTGAGCCCGAGAAAGGGCAGCAGGAGCCGACCCAGAACCATGATCACTTCCGCCAACAAGGTCACCTGACCGGCTTCGGCCAAGGCACCAGGCCGGGCCATCCTGAGGAAGTGAGCCACCTGCTGCATCAGCAGAGCTACAGTGGCCCCACCCAGCCCCAGGAAGAGGAAGAAGTTTCCCCAGAGCAGGACCGCGCCATCGAAATCGGAGCTGCGGGGGACCGAACCTTCCTCGCGGGCCTTCTCACGCCGCTTGGGAGTGGCTCGTTCCGTGCGTGCGGGGTCGTTGGGCACCTCAACCTCCCAGCAGCTTCAGGGCCAGCCGCGGGGCAGACTCCATCAGCGGCGCCAGCCAGGGGCCCAGCTCTCGGAGCATCAGCCCCAGGATCATGGCGCCCAGAGCGATCTTCAGGGGGAAGCTCAGCTGGAGCAGCTGGAGCTGGGGCATGAACTTGCCGCAGATTCCCAAAATAACGTCGAGCAAAAAGAGGACTGCCAACACTGGAAACGCCAACTGGAAGCCCTTGGCCAGCAGCTGCCCGATCAGGGTCACAAGCGCCATCACCTGGAGGGGCAAACCCTGACCCATCGGTGCAACCCGGTAGCTATCCACGAGGGTCAGGATCATCTGGTGGTGCAGTCCGGTGATGAAGACCAGGAGCGCACTCATCTGCCCCATCAGAGAGCCAGAGATCGAGGTGGTCTGGGAGGTGGCCGGATCCAGGAACTGCACGAAGGAAAAGCCCATCTGGGTGTCCATCAGGGTGCCCGCGAAGATCACTGCTTCCAGAATCCAGGCCACGACCGTGCCGATCAGCAGGCCCACGGCTAGCTCCGAAGCCATCAGTCCCGCCAGTTCGGGCAGTCCGGAGGGAAGGGTGGCTGGGATCGGAAGCACCGGCAGAATCACGGTCGTCAGCAGGGCTCCTAGAGCGGCGCGCAGGGCCAGGGGCATTTGCTCCGAACCCAGGATCGGGAAAACGGCGAGCAAACCAGTCATGCGAGTCAGCACCAGCACCCACAGGACCGCCTTCGCGCCCGTGAAGGCCCAGACAGCGGAACCAAAGAGGGTGGGACTCACGGCCGCCTCAGGTCAGCTGCCTGACAACGGAGTTGAAATCGGTAAACATGCGAGTGGTGAAGCGCAGCATCACTTGCATCATCCAGGGAAAGCTGATGGCCACCACCACCATGACCGCGATGACCTTGGGCACGAAGGCAATGGTCTGGTCCTGCAGGCTGGTGACCACCTGGAACACAGAGACCAGGAGACCCACCAGCAGGGAGACCAGCAGCGCCGGACCCGCTACCAGCAGCGCGGTCTTCAGGGCGTCTTTGCCGATCTGGGCGATCAATAGCTCATTCATCCGGTGTACCCCCGCACGAGCGAACCCACGATGAGATACCAGCCATCGACCAGCACGAACAGCAGCACCTTGAAGGGCAGCGAAATTACCACCGGCGGCAACATCATCATGCCCATCGCCAGCAGGATGCTCGCCACCACCATATCGACCACCAGGAAGGGCAGGAAGATCATGAAGCCGATCTCGAAGGCGGTCTTTAGTTCGCTGATGAGAAAGGCGGGGAGGAGGCACTCCATGGGCACATCTGCCTTGGTCTTCGGAGCGGGTGACTTGGCGATGCGGAGGAACAGAGCCAAATCCTTCTTCCGGGTGTGGCGCAGCATGAACACCTTCATGGGCGCCGCCGTCCGATCCAGGGCCTGATCCGTGGTCAGTTCATTGCGCTGCAGAGGTTGCAGGACGGTGGTGTTAATCTCCCGTGCTGTGGGCGCCATGATGAAGAACGTAAGGACCAGTGACAGGCTGATGAGCACCTGGTTCGAAGGGGTCTGCTGGGTGCCGAGACCCTGACGGAGGAAGTGCATCACCACCACGATCCGGGTAAAGCTGGTGGCGGTGATGAGGATGGTCGGGGCCAGGGTCAGGATGGTCAGAAGCATCACCGCCTGCAGACTGGAGCTGAGGGCCGGGCCGGACGGGGTCTTGCCGAAGTCCACGGTCACCGATGGCAGAGGCGTGGCCTGTTGAGCGCAGAGGCTGAGGCCCGCCAGCAGAAGCAGGAACGCGGGCAGCCACCGCAACCACCGGGTCACGGGCGCCCCCCACCCTGAGCTCCGGTGCCACCCTGCTTGAGGAGAGCCTCCATCTCCATCACCGGAACTGGTCGACCAAGGTCTACCTGCCGGCTCAGAGCCTCATCAAAGGCATCGACCTCGCCCCGGTCACCGGGATCCAGCCGCGACAGGAGGCTGATTCCCTGGGGCGTAAGGGCGATCAGAAACCGCTCCCCTTCTGCATCAAGAATGGACACATAGCGCCGGTCGCCGAGGGCCAAGGTCTCTTCAACCCGCAGCTTGCCGCCGCCCGCGCCAGGAATCCGGCCTCGGCCATACTTCTTGAGGGCCCACAAGCTGACCCCGGCAATGCCCAGCACCAGCACCAGGGAGCCGAAGGCGCGCAGACCCGAAGGCGGGGCATCGGGCTGCCCGGGCGTCGGTTTTCCGTCCTCTAGCGTCAAGGGAGCTTGCAGTTCCTTCTCGGCGGCGGTGGGTGGTGGCGTAGGCCGATCGGTGCCCTGGGCCCGAAGACCCAGGCCGGTCAACAATCCAAGCAGGACGAGTACCCGTACCAGCACGACAAACTCCCGACACAACGGGAGACTGGGGCGAGAGGGATGCCAGTGCTATTGGGGGTGGGCCAGCCGGACATCGAACAGCACCTTCCAGGTCCCGGATTCCAGGCTCCAGATCCTGAGAAAGCTGGAGGAAAGGCCCTGATCATCGGGCCCAGCCTCGCCGCAGACCCAGGCCAGATCACCGCTGGGTGCCACCTGCAGGAAGGCCGGCTCCCACTTGGGTCCTGGTCGATCCGCCTCCAGAGCTTTCTGGATGGCGGGGGTTCCCTGTGCTGGCAGGAACCCCGAGCGAAGGACCCTCGCAGCCTTCGCGAGTTCTGGAAGGAGGGCCGATCCCCCCTGCTTCGCCCAGGCCGCCGAGAGCTCCGCCTCTCGTTGACGCAGGGCTGGCCCGGCCTCAGAAGGTCTGGCGCCGCCGCCCGAGGCGGCAGGTGCCAGGGGGGAGGTCAACGCGGGAATGGTCCGCTCCGGCGCCAGGTGGGGGATACCGATATCCGCCGCCACCTTCCAGCCCTCGGGGCCCTGGTTCCGCCATACCGAAAGGAAGTGGCCGTGGGCCACCACCGCCCCGCCCATTTTGGGGGCATAGGTCCAGGGACCGAAGCTCCAGGCCAGATTGCCCGAGGCAGCGATCCCCATGGCCTCGGGATACCAGGCCAGTTGGCCGGGATCTCCGGGCTCCTTGCCGTAGAACTCGCTGGCCCGAACCATCCGGGGGCTGAAGGCTGGCGCATCCTCGGCCAGCCAGGCCAGAAAGGCCGTACGGATGCCGTTCTGCTTGGCTTGGCGAGCAAAGGCCAACTCCGAGCGGAGGACGCCTTCCAGAGGCGGCGCCTCGGCCACCAGGGGCAGCATGGCCAGGAAGGCCCAGGGAAGGAGCGTGAGTAAGCGGGCCATGGGGTCTCCGGTCGCTGTCTGGACCCTACCACCATTGCGAGGATGGGCCGGTAGAGGTAGGGTGGAACGCCCGCCTCCAAAGGAGTTGTCATGCCCTCCCATCAACTCGCTGTGAATGGCCGCCCCGGGCGAACGGGCCTCCAAGTTTTTCCGCAGCTAAGCCTGGGGGAGATGCCCGCCATCGAGACCCACGTGAGCACCAATGCCAAGGCTCCACCGGGCCTGGGGGAGCCGCCGGTGCCCCTGGCGATCCCTGCCGTGCTGATCCTCGTCTGCGCCGCCACCGGCCAGCGCGGAGGCCGACTACCGCTCACGGCCGATACCTGCCGATGACCGCCGCTGTGATCCTGGGCGCAGGCATGGGACGCCGCATGGGCGGCCCCAAGGCCCTGCTGAACCTGGACGGGGAGACGCTGCTGCATCGGGCTGCCCGCTTGGCCCTGGCGGCGGGCTGCATGCCCGTAGTGGCGGTGGTTGGGGAATGGGAACCAGGCCTCGAGGACCTGCCGGTTCAAATCGCAGTGAATTCCGCGGCGGCCGAAGGCATGGCCAGCTCCATCCGCCTGGGCATCGCGGCCCTTTCCCCCGAGGTCCAGGCGGTCCTCCTCCTCACCGTAGACCAACCAGAGGTCACCTCCGGCCTGCTGGCAAACCTGCTGGCACTGGCAGCCCTAGCGCCGGAGCAACCCGCCGCCTGCACCTATAGTGGAACCCTTGGGATCCCCGCCATCCTGCCTCGGCAGTTCTTCCCGGACCTTCTGACCCTGCAGGGCGACCGGGGCGCCAAGGGCATTCTGCTCAAGGCCGACACGACCACCCTGGCCTTCCCCGGCGGGGCCCAGGACCTGGACACGCCGCAGGACTTGCTCAGGCGCTGAGGGTGGCCTTCTTTCGCAGGTGGTCATAGCGCCGGCGGGACTGTTCCAACTCCCCGAGGTGGTTGCCGGCCCATTCACAGAGGGCGGCCATCGGTGGGATGAGGGTATGCCCCAGCTTGGTCAGTTCATATTCAGTGCGGGGCGGCACCTCGGGATAGATATGGCGCGAGACTAGGCCGTCCCGCTCCAGCTTGCGGAGGGTCTGGGTCAGCATCTTCTGGCTGATGCCACCCACCTGTCGGTGCAGGTCCCCGTAGCGCTGTTTCCCCCGGGCCAGGAGGTAGATGACCAGCGTGGTCCACTTGTCGGCAATCAGATCCAGGGCCTGCCGGGTGGGGCACTGGGCGCTTAGGACATTCGGGGCGAGATCGCAGGTCTTACGAACCATTGGGTGCCTACCTTCCAGAAAGGTGCCTACTTTCTTTTCGTTTGTAGGATCCCTAAGTTTGCAGCATGGGCCGACTCCAGGCAAGGGCCCGCTGAGGAGGCAGTAGAATGTCCCAGATCGCAATCGTGTTTCACAGCGGCTACGGCCACAACAAGGTCATCGCCGAGCAAGTGAAGGTCGGCGCCGCGTCCGTGCCCGGCACCCAGGTCAGCCTCATCCCGGTGGAAACCATCGATGCTCACTGGTCTGATCTGGAAGGCGCCGATGCCATCGTCTTCGGCACTCCCACCTACATGGGCAATGTCAGCGCACCCTTCAAGGCCTTCATGGACGCCAGTTCCAAGCCCTGGTACGAGCGGAAGTGGCAGGACAAGCTGGCTGCGGGTTTCACCATCAGCGGCAGCCCCAGTGGCGACAAGCTGAATACCCTGCAGTCGCTGATGATCTTTGCCATGCAACATGGCATGGTCTGGGTGGGCAACGCCGATATGCCCAATCAGGAGGAAGGCATCAACCGCCTGGGCAGTTTCTCCGGCCTCATGGCTCAGGCCGGCCAAGTCGCCCCCGAGGTCGAACCCAATGAGGCCGATCGCCGGAGCGCCCAGCGGCTTGGCCAGCGCATTGCCACGGCCGCTGCCCGCTGGGGCCGATGAGTTCTTTCGGCGATTGTCATGACGGATAAATGCCTTGGATCCGGTAATCTGGAAGCGATCCACAGGAGTCCGAGCATGTCTGACCTGATCCAGCACCTCACTGACAAGACCTTCGCCGCAGCTGTCGCCCATGGCACCACCGTCGTGGATTTCTGGGCGCCCTGGTGCGCTCCCTGCCGGGAGCTGGCGCCGGTGACCGAGGCCCTCGCCTTGGAACTCAAAGGCCGAGCGGTCTTTGCCAAGCTGAATGTGGATGACTTCACCCCCCTCTCCGAGCAGTACGACGTCTTGAGCATGCCAACCCTGGTGGTCTTCAAGGACGGTCAGCCCACGGATCGCATCATCGGCTCCATGCCCATCGAGCAGCTGCGGCTCCGCATCGAAAAAGCCCTCTAAGTCAACACCCTAACTCTTCGAGGTTTCTATGAGCACGATCTCTGGCGATGCCCTGCTGCAGCAGTTGAACTGGCGCTATGCCACCAAGAAATTCGACCCCGCCAGGAAGATCCCCGCGGCCGACTGGGCGGTGCTCGAGCAGGCGCTCCTGCTCACGGCATCCAGCTATGGCCTCCAGCCCTGGAAGTTCATCATCGTCACCGACCCCGCCCTGAAGGCCAGGCTGCGACCTGCTTCCTGGAACCAGGCGCAGGTCGAGGACTGCAGTCACCTGGTGGTGTTCGCAGCCCAGCAGGATGTCACCGAGGCCGATGTGGACAAGTTCGTGGCCCGGGTGGCAGAGGTCCGGGGGGTCGGCATCGAAACACTGTCTGGCTACAGGGGCTACATGGTGGGCGATCTGGTGACCGGTCCCCGCCACGCCATCATCAAGGAGTGGTCGGCCCGGCAGACCTACATCGCCATGGGCAACTTGCTTACCTCCGCCGCTGTGCTGGGGATTGATGCCTGCCCCTTCGAGGGCCTTGAACCCGCCAAGTACGACGAGATCCTGGGCCTCAAGGAATCGGGTTACGCCACCGTGGCCGCCTGCCCCCTGGGCTACCGGTCTGCGGATGACAAATACGCCACGGCCCCCAAGGTGCGCTTCACCGCCGCGGATGTCATCGATCACCGCTGAGGCGACCGTGCTGACCCGCCCCCTCGGTTCTCAGGGCCTCACAGTGTCGACGCTGGGCCTGCCTGGACGAAAACCTCGGCGCTCTGGAACAGGTACTCGGTCCCGGTGAGTTGCAGGAGCTGGGTGGTCTGTTCCCCCCCCCCGGCGCTGCAGCAGGACTCCGGTATCCCGAGGGGCTGATGCACATGGTCAATCGCTGAGCAGGTGTGGGCGGGCCGTGGGAGACTAGGCCCGTTCTGCCGGAGTTCCCCATGAGCGACACCTCGCCCGTCCCCATCGTCACCGCCCCCCGGGGCACCCACCTGCACTGCAAGGGGTGGGTCCAGGAAGCCGCTCTGCGGATG
>SESE01000142.1_pt1 | contig 32016 bp, 51 predicted proteins | sample 3171371 | NCBI WGS metagenome assembly SESE01 (sample SAMN06051881, study PRJNA518727) | freshwater metagenome | biome: subpolar coniferous forest; feature: holomictic lake; material: water; isolation source: holomictic Lake 442, 13 m depth | place: Canada: near Kenora, Ontario | collected... | reverse complement strand
TCTGGCTTGACCCCTACAACGTGAAGTGGGCCTTGGCCGCTGGGCGCGTGCTCAAGGTACGCATGGAAACCGCCGTGTCGAGCGGCGCGTTCGAGGTGGCCGTGGTCGCCAACTACGGGGAGTTCTAGGATGTACGGCTTTCCCCGCCGACTGGCGTTCACCGGGCAACAGCTCAGACGGGTGTCCTTCCCCACGAATGGCACGCAGACAACGTTCCCCTTGCCAGGGTTTGCGTCGCTTCGCTACCCCATCCGGGGGTATCTCCAGACAAGCACGGCCCTTGCGCTCATTGCCCCCGAGACGATGATCCTGCTTCGGTCGTATGGGCCAGACCTGATCACGCCGTCGTTGACCTACACCGGGAACGGGTCAAATCCTGCCTATGTTGGCGACGGGAATGACACGACGCAGTGGCAGAGCGACCGAGGTGGATGGGTCGCCGTAGACCTCGGGGTGAGCAAAACCATTGCCCTGGTCGGAATGATGTCAGGCGAACGCCGAGGGTATACGCTGTATGCCTCAACAAACGAGACGCAATGGTCGCTCGTTTCGTCGGTAGGCACGCCCGTAGGCGGGCCGTATTCCACCGCGTTTGAGACCGCCTACACCGCGTCAACGACGCCGTTCAGGTATTGGAAGTTTGTGGTGGATCCTTCTTGGGAAATGGGGTGGGCGGTGATAAAACGAGCCGCCCTCTACGAAGAAACAGGAAGCACGTCGGCGGTCAATTTTGCGACGGCCCCCGCAACCGGGACGCTCATCTTGGAGTATGTGGCCGCATAGGAGGTTCGTATGTCCGATCCCTTTGTCTTTGGTACCGATACCACCCAGACGCCGCCCGCTGAGCTGTGGCGGCGGGCCGTGGCGACGATCACCACCGATGCCCAGGCCATCCTTCGCAAGGTCGAGGAAGCCGGAAAAATCTATCGGGGCAACAAGCTCGCCGCGCTTATCGCAGGCACGCCGACCGGCGCGGCGGTGCCAGGGACGACGATGAGCAAAGAGCAGGCCGAGGCGTGGGCCGTGCTCGTCGCGGCGGTGGACACATTCAAGGCCACCGAGGTGCTGCCAGGGTTCACGGTGCAAGATGGCCTGTACGCGATGTGGCCGGTGGTGCCCACCACAGGCTGAACCTGACTGGCACAATGGACGCCCCCAGGACTCAATGAGTCCTAGGAGCGTTGCCACCCGCAGGTGGTTAGGCGTGTTTGGCCCGGCTCTTGCGCTTCGCCAGGGCGCTCGCCGATGGTGCGCCCTGGGTCGGGCGACCTCGCCGGGGTGGGTCGTCAACCCAACGAGCGGCGAGGGCCGCCACGCTGGCCGCACTGACGAGCCAGCGTCCGCCACGCCCCACGGGGCCGATGCGGCGAGTCACGAGACCACCAGCGGCGGCCAGCTTACGCACCTGGGTTGGGTGGCGATCCAGGCGGTTCGCTGCATCAATCAGTTCGATCCAGTCATCTTCCATCATCAGCTTCCTGGCAAGGTGTCATCGTCGCGCAGTTGTCGGTAGGCTTCCCACAACGGCCAGACCGCCCGCTGAAACTCTTGGCGTACCTGACGTTTTGTGATCACCAGAAAGCGAAGGATACCAACCCAGCCGACGATCATCCCAACAACCGCAAGCACAAGAAACAGGGCGGTGTTCATCTCGTGTCCTTTAGTGGGGAGGTGAACCGATGTGGATGGTGTGGCGGGGTCAGGGGTAAGACCGTCCTACCCCTGACCCCGGAGCCTTACGGCCCCTTCCCGTTGCGGCTTGGTGCCACGGAACCGTTCACGCCACGGAGTTCCGCGACCTCCCGGCGCAACCGCCGCAGCTCTGGCAACAGGAGCCGGGCGGTCATCCCAACACCAAGCCCAACGCCCAGTGTGAGGGTGAGACCAAGCAGCGCTACCAAGACCGCCACATCCACCTGCATCGTGTTCACCTCCCTTCGTTCGCGTATTTCGTCAGGACGTTCCTGACTTCTTTACTTTTTCGCAAGTGAGCATATTAGTCAAGAGGCAAGCAAGCCCGTTTTGACCGCAAAAAAACGCCCCTGCCCAACGTGAGCAGGGACGTTCATCGTTCACCGCATCGCTTCACCGCCTCCGTTTGTCATAGGTTTCCTTTGCCCGCTTCACATCCTCACGGTACAGGTTTTCCGCTTGGGCGTTCCACCCAGCGGCGTGCCACCACGCGGCGGTCAGGCACGCGGCCAGCACGCCCACGCAAACGGCGCGGCCCTCGGTCGTCAACCACAGCCCGCGCATAATCTCGATCAGCCAACGTTGGGCATCGAGGGGAAGAAACAGGAACGCCAGTACAACGAAGGGAATCACCGTTCGCATGGCACCTCCAGCGCTTCCCGCAGCAGCGCTTGCACCTCGCGATGCGCCGTCTGATATTTCGCGCCACCATTCTTCGAGTCAATGCCGTGCAGTTCTTTGACAATTTGGTTGGTATCAAGGCCCGCCGCGAACAATTGCCGCACACGAGCCACTTCTGGGCGTTGGGACGCCGTTGCCGCCGCATCGGTTCTGGCGTCATTCTGGCGTCGTTCTGGCGTCACAGAAGCCGCATCGGGCGCAATATGGAAGCCAACCCGACGCGCCGTTGACGCCGCTGGACTGCCCAACAGCGCGTCAATCGCGGCGTTGCTTGCCAGTGGCACGCGCACCAATTGGGCCGGGGTGGTGGCAACGGAGCGCAGCAACGCAAGGCCCGTGGTGAGTTGGCTGTCGTCTATGTCGCGTTGGGGCATATCCAACAACGCCGCGCCGCTGTGGAGGTCGCCGCCCAGGTAGTAGGCCGTGCGGTAGGCGTCTCGGAGTGTCGCATCCCCCCCAAGGCTTTTCACGAGCATACTTTGCGACGCGCCGATAACCAACACCCCGACCTTCCGCCCTTCCCGCAGGACACGGCCCAAGTCATCCATCACGGTTGGGACGGCTTTCGCCACACTCGGCAACTCGTCAAGCGCCAAAAACAACGGCCCGCCCACCTTCTCGCCCTTAAAGCGCCGTTCCATGCGGCTATCCAGTTCGCCCACGATAAAGCGCAGCGCGGCCTCCATTGCGGCGGGCTTGACCGCCGGAGCCATCTGCAACCGGCGTTCAATGCTTGTCCAATCTTCGCCGGTCTCAGCGTCAATGGTGGCATGGTGCGGGTTCACCAAGACCACGTTCGCGCCGACGGCAAGCACCTGAGCAAGCAGCAAGCGCATGAGGTTTGACTTGCCGCCCCCGGTCGCGCCGACTAACGCAACGTGGCACAAGGCCCGCGCTGGCACGGTGATGCGTTCGCCGTTCAGCCCCAGGCCGAGCAGAATAGACTCGACGGTTGGCACATGCCCAATGCCAGCCATATCGGTTAGGCCGGGTAACTGCGGCTCGGCGGCAGGGGCGACAAGAGCAGCATCTCCAGCAACTCCGTTATTGTCGGTTCGATGATTCTGATGTGGGCTATAGGTGAGCGTGTGTGGCACGGGCGCGTGTGACGCTGCCAGTTGCTGTGTGGCGTGAAAGGCTCCCAAGGCTTGCCCGCCCAACACGGGCAACTGGGCAATGGGCACGTTGAGCAAGCCCCGATGGTCTGGCGCAGCGTGGCGAAAACGAAAGGTGGCGTGAGCGACCCCCAAGGCGCTGAGGTAGGCCAGCCCGCCCGCGAGGGCGAGGGCGGGCAGGATGCGCCACGCTGCCGTCACGAGCAGGTCAACCGTGTAGAGTTCCTCGGCGCGTTGGTTCTCTCGGCGCAAGCGGGCAATGTCAGCGTCGGCCTGCGCGGCGGCAACCGGGTCATACGGCGGCGTGGTTGGCACCATCAGGCGTTGCACAGCACTCGCCACGCCAAGGCCGACCAGCACGACAAAGCACAGGGCGAGTACCTGTTTCATCTGGCTACTCCTTCAGAAGCTTTTCAGCAAGCAGCGCATCATTCGCCGCCTGCCAACGCTGCTCGTTCCATTCAGCGCCGCTCTCGAACTCGTGACGCACGGCGCAATACTCGGCTGCTAGTCGGGCAATTCGCATCAAAGCGTCAATGTCTTTGTGATACTGCGGCGGGGCAGAGTCCAGGCGAGCTTGGATGTCATCAAGCGGGTTCATCGGCGTCCTACCCTTCTTTAATGGGGCGATATGTCACGCAAAACGTCCAGTTTTGCGCCGTGCGATCTACCGGCTCAAAGCCCGCGCAAAGCATCGCGCCCTTAAATGCGCCGTTCAGCAGGTAGTGATCCCCCAACTCGTTAGTTTGGGCAGTGCGATTGCGATAGCCCGCGTAATCGTGCTTATAGCCGTAGCTGGTACGGTTGCGATTCGGGGTCTTTCGTGCCGTAAACACGGCGTCAATCCAATCAAGCACATCTTCCCGCTGTGCTGCGTTCAGGTCATCGAAACGAGCGGGGTTATCGCAATATTCACCCCACTGCCGATCTGTCATCGTGGCTGCTATCGCCTGTCTTACCTTATCTTGCTCGTCATTAAGTTGATTGGTCGGCATCTTAAAGCTCCTTGCTGGGGCATTGCTTGCAATGCTGATACCGCTTGGCAGCAGCGTATTGCTGCTGGGTGAGTGTTGCGCCGCATCGCGGGCAGCAAAAGACACGATGTGCTGTTTGTGGCGTGGTAATGGCCTGAATGCTCGCAGTGATGCTCGCATCGTTCAGCAATGCCGGAGCAGGATAGGTTGGCTGCTGCGGCACTGCTGGAGCATTGGCAGCAAACACGCCAGCAAGGATGCTGGCAACACGCACCTCCACTGGCTCGGCATCCTCGGCTGCCTCATGCACCAGGAAGATGCTGACAAAATACGCCAGCACGCTAAAGCTTGCGCCGTGCAGCACGGCCAATGGCACCGCGACGAACCACGGCGGAGCGACGAACCACGCGGGCGCTTGGAGGTTCAGGACGTACAGGGTTCCGTAGCACGCCTCGATGAGCATCGCCCCCAACGCCACGCGACTCGCCCGGTCGCGTTGGCGGGCTGGAATGTCGGCGAAGGCAAGGCCCAAATAGGTTCCCACGAGACTCCCAGCGCTTGCCACGGCGACGGGCCACGGGGCCACGGCTGCCGTAAATCCATAGACGAAGTAGGCGGCTACGGTGGCGAGGGCCACGAGCGCGACCTTGATCAAGTGGTGCATCGGTTCCTTACCTTTCTGCTATCATTCGTACCGGCAGGGCCAATCCTTACCGGCCCTGCCCGCCCCTGGTGCTGCTTCTCAAGGAAGCACCAGGGGCGTTCCCTTGCGTGAGTCTATCCGAGAGTCTATCGGTGAACCGCTCTGCTCAATCCTGCACCGTGGCGCACCATTGGCTGCGTCTGATGACCCAATTTGCACCGTGGTGAACGGATTTGCACCGTGCTGCATCAGTGGTTGCACGAACTTCGCCCTTTAGCAATCTATCCGTTCCCCTGCCCGTCCTGATGCGGTGGAATGCCTCGATCTTGGCGACCCTGCGAGTCTTCCAAAGAGTCTATCTGCCGAGCGAGTTCCCGGAGGGCCATTTGGACGGTTGCGGTGATGCTTGGCAAGTTGAAGTGATGGGCAATGACACGGGCGTCATTTCGTGCTTGGTCGTCAAGCCGTAAGTTCGTGGGGGCTGTTCGCATAGCGCACAATGTACCATATTTGTGCGCCAGCCGTCAAACACGCAAAAAGGCGCGAGAGCCGTACAGCCCTCGCGCCTTTCTGGTTCCTACGCTTGCTTGCGCTTTTCCTCAACCTTCTCCACGGCTGCCCGGTCTCGGTCGGCGTGGTGATGACTGTAGATCTCCAACAGCACTGCGCTGGTGCGATGGCCGAGGATGTACTGCACGGTCGTCACGTCTACCCCTGCCGCAATCAGGTTCGTCGCTGCGGTATGCCGCAAGTCGTGTATGCGGATACGGTCAGGCAGTCCAGCGCGAGCGAGGGCTGCTTTGAACGTGCCATGAAGGCTTTGGTGCGCCAGGCGTGTGCCTCTGTTTGACGAGAACAGGAGTCCGTGCTCACGCCATTTTGGATTATCGCTGCGCTCGTCCTGGAGCGCACACCATTGGGCATCCAAGAGCGCAACGTGGCTGCTCGTTAACGGCAGGTAGCGCTCGCGGTCGGTCTTCGTGGCCCGAATGCGGAGCGTCATTTTCTCGCGGTCATAGTCGGCCCAGCGAGCGGCGCACAGTTCGCCCACGCGCATCCCCAAGTCAGCGAGGAAGCGCCAGAACGTTGCGAGACGGTGGCCCTCAACCGCCATAAACAGCGCGGCCAACTCGGCATCCGAGAGGGCATACGCCTCGAAGCGCGGCACCTTCGGAGCCTCAACCGCAGCGCACGGATTGCGGTCAATCACGCCATCCATGACCGCCATCTGCAAGGCGGTGTGCAGGATTGAGCGCACAGCGGCACGACTGCGCGGCGCAAGGCCAGGGGTAGCGTCGCTGGGTACCAGGGCGGCAAGGGTCTCGCGGATGTGTTGCGGGGTGAGCGCGTAGAGGCGCACATCGCCAAGGTGCGCCGTGGCGTAGCCTAGATTTCGGGCGTAGATCACGAGGCTTTGCGGGGACACCGTGCCAATTTTCGTGTTTAGCCAGTGCTGGCACCAGGCCCGCACCGTGTCCCCGGCCTGCGGATGGCGGTTCAGGGCTTCCGCTTCGCGGTGCCAGTCGGCGACCTGTCCAAGAGCCTCAGCACGGGTGGCGAAGGTGTGGCGCTCGAAGCGGCGTGCTCCGTCATCGCTGGGACGGTCACGCTGGGCGACCCAGCCTCGCCCCTTGACCCGGTAGACGCTGCCGCTGCCCTTTTCCCGCCGCTTCTTGCGCGCCATTGGTCGCTGCTCCCCAGATATGCCCGCAACGATGCGGTGGTGACTTTGCCGGTGCGCTTGATGAGCAGGCCAGCGCGGCACAAGCGGTTCACTGTGGACGGCGAGACCGGCCCGCCGTCGCCGCCAATAATCACACCCGCCGTCGTCACCGAGACGACGGCGTAGGTGCTGAGCAGGTCAGTATGACTCGTCATGATGCAGCCTCATGATAATGCACGGGAGCAAGTGCGGCCTTTGCCGCACCATCGTAGGACATGCCCGCACGAACATTGGCAATGAACGCCGCTCGCACGCGCTCCGCTGCGTCTGGGGCAAGCGGTTCCGTGGTGAGGGATGTCCAGCGCATCGGCACGGCGTTCGGTGGGGCAAGCGTGAGGGTGCGTTTCATAGCCCAAACCCCTCCAGATCCACCGCGAGATAGGTGAGGATGGCGGCGGCGGCGTGGTGCCACCCCGCCGCCACGACGACCGCATAGCCCTGCTGACGCAGCGCCCCGTGCCACGCTTCCTGGATTGCCGTGGGCTTGCCGCCCATCCGCTTCAGTTCAATCCACAAGCCGTGGGCATCCCCCATCGGCACAGGCAGGAATAAGTCAGGAATACCCGGCTTCACGCCCATCCGCTTGAGCCGAGCGGCGGTGCTCGGCTCGCGCTTCTCGCCGTTCGGAATGTGGAAGAGCAAGGCCAAGGCGGGCACGCGCTGGGCGAACCGTTGGCAATACTCCATCAGCGCCTCTTGTTCTTGGACTTCCGTCGCGATCATGCGGATCCCTGTGAGCGAAGCTCTTGCATTCGGAACATCTCTTCCATCTCCACGACCACGACCCCTTTAGATTCGTCAAACCCAGCGGCGCACCGTTCGGCTCCCCTGCGCGTCTTGAACGTCTTCGCGCAAAAGCGGTAGTGCGACCAAGGCCCATACGGCCCCCCCCTTCGAGCTTTTATCCAGATACAGCACCTCGCCACGGGCATTCCGCTTGCTTAGGAAAAACCGAGTAGTCATTTTACCTCCGTCGCACTCATCGCTAGGAACGTCGCCGAGCCACGCACGGCAGGCGACCCGAGGAAGGTGCGGGCCGCTTCCTCGACGGCACGGTCGGGCAGGGTGTAGCGCACGGTGGGCAGTTCGCGCCGGAGCAGGTCGCGCTCCACTTCGGCCATCCGCAGCGCAATCGTAAGCAGGGCCACCAGTGCCTCCGTCCGGCGAAGCTGCGCGGGGTCGGCGGGCGTCAACGGCACCAACAGCGGGGGCGGGATCGTCGGCGCGGCTGGGGCCACCGCGATCTCCTCGACCGGGGGCACGGCTTCGATGGGCGTCAGGGGCGCGGGCGGCGTGTAGGTCGCGGCAACCGCTTCCTCCAGGGGCGTCAAGGGGGTGTCGTCATCCTCCTCGTCCGTGTTGGGTTCGTCGTCCTCGTCGGCCTCCGGCGCTGGGCGAGTGGGCTTCCCGCTGCGAGCGGGCGCAGCCGGTTTGTGCGTCGCGATGATCGCCTGGGCGTCTTTGGCCTCAATGCGCTCGCCTGCCTCTGCACGCTCCAGCGCTTCGGCGCGGGCTTCGTCGGGGGTGGCGGGCGAGGCGAGCAGGTAAAGGGCCGTGGGCGCAAAACGATCATAATGATCGTTTTGCCCAAAGGCACGGGCCACCTGCATCAGCTTCCGGGCGTGGCCCTCGGTCAAATCGAACTCGGCGCTCAGCCACGGCCCAAACTGGCCGTGCGGCAGGCGTTCTTTCACCTCAATCAGGTCGTGCCCAATCTGCACGATGTCTTGGGCGGTGCGGCGCAGGCGGTCTTTGATTTCGCTGGTGCGCTGCTGCACCACGATGCGCGTCTCGGCGTCCAACGCGGTGTAGTCAAAGGCGATCTGGGTCTGTTCGATGATGGTCATGCGGCCCGTCTTTTCTTTTTGGTAAGGTCGGCGAGGGGGATGCCCGTCGCCTCGGCGACATTGGCGGCGGTAATCGGCGTGGAACGCATCACCATCCCGATGAGGCTGATCCAGGTGGCGAAATGGCTGATCTGGCGCGCAATGGCAAGCTGGGCGAGGTACTGCCCGGCAACTTGGGCGATCACCGTGTTGATTTGGAAGGCTTGCGCGTTGTCGGCGACGGCTTGGGCGCAATCACGACGCGGCGCTGGAGGCCGGGTCTTCAACAGGGCAGGAAGCTGGAGCGACGGGGCAGGCAGGCCCGCGCACATCCCGTCAATGGCGAAGGCTCCGGCGAGCGCTTCAACCGCCGTTGCGGTGCCAAGGACGACTTGGCCGTCGTGTTCGTGGTTGCCGCAGTCGAGCCAGAGGTGCATGTGGGAACATTCAAGCGCATCGGCAATGACCTGTCGCCCGGCGGCTCCGTCTACGGCTCCGACCACGATACGGTAGGCCCGGTCGTCGCATCGTGGGGTGAAGAATTGCTGCATCGTCGTCGCCATCTGGGGCACGGCGCTGATGGACAGGCCAAAGACGGCGCTGAAGCGTGCGGCGAGCACCTGCGCTTTGTTGCGCCCCACCTCCGAGGGGGCGAAGAGTTGGCGACCGACGTTCTTGGGCTCAACCGTATCGCCGTCCATAAAGGTGAGATCCAGCGGTGGCCCGCCGCTCTCTCGGATGTGCCGAGCGAGTCGGGCCAGCGTTTGCGCCAGGTGTGAGCCGGTACCGCCGCAGCCAACGAGCGTGATGGTAAGCGGCTGCACGGGAATGCGAAAGGGAATGGACGGAGTGAGGTCTAGCGTTTGCATCACGCACCTCCGTAGCTATCAACGAAGGGGCCGAGGGCGTCGAACAGCAACAGCGCGGGGACGGCTTGCCGATGGCCGTAGACGTTAAGCCGACAGCGGATGGTGGGCTGGGTGAAGATGGTGCCAATGACCACGCTTACCGACAGCCCAAGGTCGTCGGCGTCGTCGGTGGCGCTGAAGAAGGGCGGCATCTGGTGGTGACTGTGGATGTCCACCAGGATGCGCTCACCCGCTGGCATGGCGTAGGTCACGTTCCCCGGTGTGCCCCGTTGCCCGCCGGGTGCGATGAGCCGAAGCGCACCCGGAGCACCCGCGACAATGAAGAACTGTTTCTCGATGGGCGTGCCGTTCACGACGGCGTGGCGAGCGCTTGCCAGCAGTGGGGCAAGCAGGGTGCCGCCGATGCGCCGTCCCGGCCACGTCGGCCATTGCACATGCGTCAGGATCGGGGCGAGACCGGGCGGGACAAGGCGTGGCACGTAGTTGGCAACCTGAATCAGGGCGTCGAGGTCAGCCCCGACGCCGCGCTTGAACAGCCCGTTCGCTGCCCAGATCCAGGTGAGTCCGGCGGTCGCTTCGGGCAACGGCTGCGCGGGGGTGGCGAGGTGGTGGCGTACCAGCGTTGAGAGGGACGGGATCATGGCAGCCCTCCGAGCCAGGTCTTGAGCTGGCCTAGCTGTTTGCCGATTCCGCCGAAGGAGGAGCGCATTTCTGCGTACCAGATTTGAGCCGGGAGCGCGAGGCGATACGTTTTTCCGCACGCGATGAATCCGGGCCAACGTCTGCCGCCGAAAATCGCTTGAGCCTGCTGCACCACCTTCGGGCGCATGTTCAGCGCCAGCTCGCGGGTCATCTGAACGTCGTAGTCAGCGATAGGCGTGTCCGCGCTGATGAGTCCATGCTCAGCGCTCAACACACAGATCGTCAGCCGCTCAGCCAACCCTGGGCGCTCGCGCAGCGCCTTCCGCAGCACGCGATACATCGGGCCGTCGTAGCGCTCCAGCGCAGGCATCAGGTCTGCGTCGTGTCGTTTGGTGGCTGAACAGCCCACGATGAGCAGGTGTTTCAGTTCCACGGCCCACCTCCAATCAGCCAACCCAGGGTATGCCCACCGCTCGGCACAAGGTCGTCCAGCGGATAGGTCGCGGCCTTCTTCCGATGCAGCGCCGCCCAGAGCGCCAGCACGCTCGTGGGGTGTTTTTTGCTCTTTCCGTTGGCGACGTGGGGACTAAAGAAGCTGGTGAAAAAGGTCTGCGCCGTCGTCGGCATCGAGGTCGGCGCAGCGTCGGGCCGAGGGTCGGTGGTACCCCAACAGATTGAACCGTTCGGGTAGGTGTTGGGCAGGGGGGCCACGCACAACGGCAGCGCTGCGGTCGGTGCGTCAGTTGTTCCGAGGGCAAAGATGCGGTAGTCCTGGCCGCAGCCTGCCCAGACGAGCGGCGGCAGCGGGATGGTGTAGGCCCGTTGCGGGGTGTGCAGCGTGGCAACGTGGGCGGGGATGGCGGTGATCAGCAGCGGTTTGCCGCCGATCTGCCCGACGGCCAGCGTGTTGGGCGGCAACAGGCCACTGGTGGTTGGCATCTGCGCCAAGGTCTGGGCCAAGGCGTCGGGGCTGACCGGGTACGACCGCCACGTTGCGCCAACGCGCCGGGTGAGCACGGTCACATCGGGGTAGATGGTGATTTCGGCCAAAGGGTCGCCGCGCACGATGACATCGGGGCGGCGCGGGCGCGGCGTGATGCTGCGCCGCGTGGGGCGGTGGTCGGTACTCATAGAACCTCCTGGAGCATTCCGTAATGGGCGAGAACCTTGATCAACTCCGGGCCTTCCCGCTCGGCGCGGGCCTGCTCCTCACGCTTGGCGCGTCGTGCGGCGGCGTGCAGGATGCGCCCGACCTCCACAATGCCTGCTGGCCCCGCCTGCTTCACCCGCAGCGCCCAGGCGAGGTAGGCCTCCTGGATGGTCTTGGCCTCGCCACTCCACGCGGCCAACTGATCACGCTCCGACCAGTCGTGATCGCCCGGTTCCCAGCCGTACACCTCGTCCCGTTCGTCATCGCTGATGTTCGCCAAGGGATTCGAGGTCTGACTAAAGGCGTACCGAACGAGGTCAGCGGGCACGGCGAGTCCGGCGCTTTCCGGAAGGTGCGTCGCCGCCTGGTGGCACGCGGCGACGCTCATCACTGGGAGCATGCGGAGATCGCGGATGGCGTCTTCTACCCCAGGGGCAAGCCGCGCATCGTCAAGCAGGGCGTCAATGTCTATGCCGACATCAAGGGCTGACCCGTGCGCCATCCACCACAGCGCCAGCGTCAGCGGGTCGGTCACGCTGTAGCCTTCGCGCAGAAAGAGTTGGAGGCCAATGCCGTAGTAGGTCGGGCGGGGTTGGGCGACGGAGGGAGCGCATTCATCAGCCAGATAGCTCGGTTCAACGTCACTGAAGCCGACGAGCGTGGCCTCGGGCGTGGCCTCGATGGCGGTCTGCAACGCATAACACCCCTCGTTCGGCCAGACCAGCGCGAGGCCACGCTGCTCTTGAAGTTGGAAGAAGGCTGCGACCGCACCGATGAGCAGGGTGGGCGTGACCTGCTGGGCGGCGACGTGGGCCGCCCAGAAGTCCGGCTCGAAGCGCTGGAGCAGGGCCAGCGCTTCGAGGCCGACGAGGTAGGCGGACACCTCCACGGGATGCAGGGGGGGCATCGCCCGCGCTGCTACCACGCGGACGGGGCGGCGTCCGCGATGGCGGCAAGCTGGTCGAGGCGGGTGCATAGCGCGTCCTCCGTGGGCTTTAGGGTCAGCAGCATCGTCTCCGCATCAATCTCCGCTGCCCGCAGCGCGTCCTCCACCGGCAGGGCGAGGGCGTCCGCGCAGGTGAGGAGGCCCGCGACCAACTGGGTCAGCAGCCCGCGATACGAGCGGCGGGGGGCGAGCGGTGCAACCGGGGTGCCGCGCAGCACCACCGCCAGCGCCGCCGGGGCAAGTGCGCCTTTCGTGCCGGCCTGCTTGACGAACTCGATGGTCGGCGTGCCATCGGGGTCTTTGCCCTGCTTCACGGTGGCGCTTGCCACATCGGCAAAGCCCATCGTCAGAAGCTGCTGGCGGATGGCTTCAGTGGCGGTGTCTTCTGGCACGCTGAAGCGCTGCCCGGCGACGATCACAACCTTGCTGGACGGGGTGGTCATATGTGGTATCCTTTTCTGTGAATGTGGTCAGACGACCGGCGGGGAGGCTATCCCTTGCCGGTCGTCGGCGTGTTCGGGCGATAGCGCACCATCAGCAGGGTGAGGCGCAGGTGATACTTTTCGGCGTCATCTACGCGCTGGATGTGCCGCACGAGCGCAGCGCTCATTGCTTCTTCGTGCGGCGTGAGTCGTGCCACCGGCGGCACGGGAACCGGCGCCGTGGGCGTTGCCTGGGCCAGCGCTCGGCGCACGTCGCGCACATCGCTCCAGTAGCGATGCTTGAGCTGTGCGGCAATCTGGCGGTCACTCAGCTCGGGGTGCGTGACGAGCGCCAGGGCAATGCGGTCACGGGTGGTCATTGGGGGTGCCTCCACGGTGCCGTGCGCCGATCGGCGTTCCACTCGGCGCTCGCGAGTTCCTTGCGCCGTAGCCGCCACAACTCAGCTATCCTGGCGGTCAAGTCCGCAATCCTGGCGCGACTGCCGTTCGTCCGCGCCGCCGTCAGACTAGCCTCAAGCTCGGCGATCTGTTCCAAGGTCGTAGCCATCACACCGTCCTCTTTTTTTTACATGGGAATGCCTTGCCTTGCGCCGCGAGCTTCATGGATTGACGAAGATGTTGGATACGTCGCTGTTCTCGTAGGTACTCGCGGTTCGCCGGGTCTGCGCGAAATGCCTTGGCTTTGTCACGTTCTCGTGCAAGGTAGTAGGTGCGACGCTGGGCCGTGCATGTGTCGGCGTGCGCGGCACGCCACTGCTGGATGTACGCCGCACGCCACTGCTTCCAGCAGCGCTTGCACAACGCTTTCGAACGCGAGGATTGATTCATATCCTGTGCGTCGTATGCTTTGGCACAGCGTGTACACCAGCGCTTGCCACACGCTTTAAGGTCGGCAAGGCACCGCTTGCAGCATGCCGAGGAGCCGTGCCGCGTGCTGTAGGGCGGCTTTCGGAGGCACCTGGCACACCTCCAGTCACTCATGGCTGTTTCCTTGCATCTCAGTAGCCCTCCACGGGTTGAAACTTCGCAAGGTCACGAAACGTCGTCGTTGGGCCGTCGAAGGCGCAGGCGACGGTGCCGAGTGGCCCGTTGCGCTGCTTGGCGATGTGCAGTTCGGCGATGCCTTTCTTGTCGGTGTCTTTGTCGTACACCTCCTCGCGGTGAATGAACAGCACGCAGTCGGCGGCTTGCTCAATCTCGCCGCTTTCCCGCAAGTCTGACAGCATCGGCACCTTCGAGGCGCGGGCCTCGACGGCGCGGTTGAGTTGGGCCAAGGCCAGGATGGGCACCCGCAGTTCGCGGGCGAGGTTCTTCAGCCCGCGTGCAATCGTGGCGATTTCTTGCTGCCGGTTCTCCCCGTCGGTCTGGATGAGCTGCAAGTAGTCCACGATGATGAGCGAGAGCGGCGACTCGGCGTGGGCGCGGCGGGCCTTGCCCCGCAGGGCCGCGAGATGCTCGCCGGAGATGTCCGAGGTGAGGAAGTTCCAGGTAGAGACGACGCCCAGCGCGTCCACCACCTTTCCCAACTGCTCGTCGCGCAGCGTGCGGGCCTCAATCGCCTGACTGCTCACACCCGTCAGGGCCGCCGCCAGCCGCATCCCAATTTCCTCGTGGGTCATTTCCAGGCTGAAGAGCAGCGGGCGCCCACCAGCCTTGCAACAGGCCATCATCGTGCTCAGGCCGAAGCCGCTTTTGCCCATCCCTGGGCGACCGGCGGCCACGTACAGGCGGCTCGGTCGCCAGCCAATGATGCGCCGGTCAAGGTCTTTCAGCCCTGTCGGCAGGGCCGGTTCAGCGCTGCTTTCCAGGTGCGCGAACACGGCGTTTGCCACGTTGCCCGCCCCCAGCAAGCCGCCACTGAGCGACGAGCGCTGCGTCACCTCGAACAGGGTCTGCTCCGCCTGGTCAAACGTGAGGCCAAGCTCCTCGGTTTCGTCGTAGCCCAGGGCGGCAATCTTCCCGCCTGCGACGATGAGCTGCCGCCGCCCGGCAGCCTGTTCAACGAGCCGTCCGTAATACTCAACGTGAACTGCACTGACCACGGAATCGCTCAGCTCAATCAGGGCCGAAATGCCGCCCACGAGGTCAAGCCGTTCCTGGCGGCGCAACTCGCCCATCACCGTCGTGAAGTCCGGCGGTTCGCGCCGGTTGAAGCAGGCCAGCATGGCCTCGTAGATCAGCGCGTGTTGTTCGAGGTAGAAATGGTCAGGCGTCAGCCAGCCCGCAAGGGCGATAATCGCCTCGCGGTCGAGCAGGCACGCCCCGAGGGCGGACTGTTCAGCCTGGAGGTCAAAGGGTACCGATTTCACGGGGGCGCTCCTGGCGTCGAGCGGCAATCAACGCTCGGCGCTCGTCTGCTGACCGCGTGGGCGCGTCCGGCAGGGGCGGTGGGTCGTTGGGGGTCGGGGTGCAGGCACCAGCAGGGGCAAGCTCGTCGCCGGTTGCCAGATACTCGCGCAAGTGTTTGACCACGAGCGCAGCGACGTTGCGAGCGCTGGGGATTTTTTGGCAGGCGCGAATGGTGCGCGCAACCACGTCGGGCGCAATCAGGGCCAATTCGCGGCGCACCACCGGGGTGATCTTCAGCGCCGTCAGGGCGTCCAGGGTTTCGGGGTGCGGTTCCGGCTGCGGCGGTTCCGGTTCCGGTGGCGGAGCCAATCCACCACCACCCGGCGAAGCCGTGGCGGGGGTTGGGGGTGGTGGATCTATCCCGATCTTTCCCGATCTATCTTCCTCTATAGGACGTGTCGCTTTTTGCGACAATAACCTGTCGCTTTTTGCGACAATAACCTGTCGCTTTTTGCGACACGTCGCAGGTTCGGGATCTGTCGCTTTTTGCGACACGTCAAGCGCGGTGGCTACGGCGAATGGGCTCATTGGGTTCAGTCCGAGCAGAAAACTGCGCCCGTGTTGGGTGCGTCGTACCAGGCCAATCTGTGCCAGGACAACGAGGTCTTCGCTCACCCTCTGGCGGTTCAGCCCTGCGGCTTCGGCGATGTCGTTGGCGGTCAGTGGCGCATCATCGCGCCCCCAGCCGTAGGTTTCCCGCGAGATGACGCCGATGATTTTCCAGCGCGCTCCAGAGAGTACCGCGTTCAAGTCGTAGACCCAGAGCGGCGTTTTGACAAAGCCCTCTCGCGGCGCATCGTCGTTCATAGGCGTCCTTTCGCGTGCAGCGCAATGTTTGGGTGGGCAGGGCCGCAGCAGCTTCGGCGTACAGGAGAATACGCACCTGGCCGTCCGCTGTGAGACCGCGCAAGGCAGCGTCGCGGCGTCTGTGCTTTCCGCACGGGCGATAGTGGCCCGGTCTTGGTTCACTGCGGCCCTGGAGGTCACCGCCCCGCTTCCGCCTTTCGAGCGGCCAGCGACCGTGGCTGGGTGGGGCATTTCAGTTGTTCAGGTGCGCGGGCCGGTTCACTTTTTCTGGAGCGTCCTGCACTCCCGCCTGTGGCCCGAACGGGCCGCGCCACAGGCTGGGATGGCACGATGCTAGGGACGGAGCACGCGCCGACACTGCGGGCAGCCTGGGCCGAGGTAGCCGCGTGCAGGCAGCGTCCAGCGGCGTTCAAGGCTCAGCCCAGTTCTGATGGCCTTGACGATTTCGTTGGTGATCAGCGGCGAGCCCGGTTCGTTCAGGGCGGCGAACGTCACGCACCCACAGGGGGCACGGCCAATCAGGTAGCGCGGGGCATTAGAAGGGAATGTCATCGTCGCTCCCGATAGGCTGCGGTTGGTTGCGCGACGGGACGCCAGGGCGTGGGCTGGCAAGTGGCGTGCGGCGTGGGGCAGGGGCTGGCGCTGGCGCTTCCTCTGCATCCCGGCGCCCATCAAGCATGATCATCTCCTGCATCACCACCTCGGTGCTGTACCGCTCGACGCCTTCTTTGTCGGTATACTTGCGGGTCTGGAGGCGACCCTCGACATAGACCCGTGACCCTTTGTTGAGGTACTGGTTGCAGATCTCCGCCAGTTTCTCAAAGGCGGTGATGCGGAACCACTCCGTCTCTTCCTGTAGTTCTCCGTCTTGGCCCTTCCACGAGCGGCTGACGGCCACCCGAAGGTTGGTGATAGCGGTGCCTTGCTGCGTGTAGCGCATCTCTGGGTCAGCGCCCAGATAGCCGATGATCTGTACCTTGTTCAATCCCTTTGCCACGGTCGGTGCTCCTGGGGCACCCTGACGAGCCAGGGTGCCCGGTTGATGGGGGTTAGGCGGCTTCGGCAACCGCGACGGCTTGGTCAAGCTCGGCATACTCTTGGTTCAGGGACGTTACGGACGCACGGACTTTCCAGGTGCCAGGTTCGTCGGCGTGGAAGAGCGTCTCGACCAGCACCACCTCTTCGCCTTTGTGCGTCCGCAGCTCACCCTTCACGACGACCGGATCGTTGTCGTGCAGGTGGATGAGTTCTGGCATGGCGTTCAGCACGAGGCACGCTTGCCCCGCACACACGAACCGCACGGCCAACTCGCCCTTGCTGGTGTAGGCGCTCTGCACCTTCGAGACAGTGCCGGAGAGCTTCCCGCTGAACGGTGGGTCTACCTCGCCCGTTTCGGCGTCAACCGTGACGAGCGCTCGACGGGCTGGGGCCGGGGCCGGGGCTGACGTGGGCAGGAGCGCTGGCACGTCCTCGCGCATCTCTTCGGCGATGTAGAGGCGGCTGGTGTCAGCGGGGAAGGCGCGGCGCAGGGCGAGGGCTTCGGCACACTTGGCGAGCATGATGTGGGGCTTGTCTTCCCACATCGAGGTTGGGGTGCCGTCCTTCTTGGTCTGCACATACTCGTCGTAGTGCGCGGTCGCTGCGACCTCGTGCCATTCGCCGCGCACCCATTTCTTCACATACGAGGTAGCGCTAAAGAGGTCGCCGTCAGGTGCATACTCGAAGGTCGGGGCGCGCCCAGGGGCGTAGCGCTCGGTGCGGTCGGCGATGAGCCGCAGCCCATCAATGCCGGTCTGCGCGGTCATCACCTCACGCTTCTCGCGGCTATCCCACCGCTTGATGAGGTAGATCTGCTTGAGGAAAGGGTCAAGCGCACTGCGCTTGGCGAGGTGCAGAAACATCAACAGTTCGTCGTCGCTCGCACCACGGGCAACGGTGTCTTTGATCAGTTCAACCTGGGTGCGGTTGAACCCGGTGGCGTCGGCAATCCGTACAAGGTCAGTCATCGCGGGTCTCCTGGTGCCTCAACCCCCACCCGCGCCTCAATCAAGAGGCGGCGGATGCGTTCGAGGCGCTGTTGCGCGTCGGCGATCTGCAATTCGGCTAAGAGCGGGTTGCGTCGGAGTTCGCGCCTTGCCTCCCCTAAAAGGCTCAGCGCGTCCGACGCCTCTTCCAGCGTGGTTCTACGCTGCGCCTCCGCGTTGCGCGGCCAGCGTTGCGGCACGGCGGGCTTCGTGGACATAGTGCGTCCTCACCTGATAGTCCAAGAGGTCAACAATGCGCTGACGGCTCTGCCAGACTTGCCAGATGGTGATGGGGCTGCCAGTCGCGACGAACATCCACAACACTTGCCACCAGACCCACCAGGCCAGGGCGCGCCCCTGAAGGTCGGGCAACGGGGCGAGGGCGAGGCGCAGGGCCACCCAGCCGCCGGTAAGGGCCACGCCCGCAGCGACCGTGACGACGGTGTAATCCGGCTCGTAGTGTTCCTTGCCGATGGCCTCCAGCACCAGGGCGTAGAGCGTGCTGGTCGCGGCGGCTCCGAGGTAAAACGGGGTGTCCATTCCTTGTGCTTTCCTTATCGCGCCCGCCGAAACGGGCGCGTAGACTACGATGGCGACGAGTTAGGCGACTTTCAGCCCTTGGTAGATCGAGCAAAGTTCAGCGGCGGTGCCAGCAAAGACGCGGTGCCGGAGCGGGCGCTGCCCAAACAGGGCCGTGCTCTGAGCATCCACGAGCGCGGCGGCCATCGGCGGGTGCAGCGCGGCCCCACCGGGGGTGTCATCGGGTTTGATGGGGTTCAGCACGGCGATGGGGGCAAGGCCGTCATCCTCGTCGGGGCGCTTGCCCTCCCGCTCGGCGATGGTGTCACGCACCGCCTGCGTGTTGAAGCGCAGCGGCGGGGTGACGAGCTTCCCGTTGACCCAGGCACTTTCATCGTTCAGCACGACGGCGGGGCCGAGCCGCACCGCAACGTCGGCGGGCGTGGCCGCCAGGGCGCGAACCTCGGCGGGCACGGGGTCAGGGGCTTGGGCGTCGTGCGCCCCACAGATGAAGCAACAGACCTTTTCGTCAACGACGACCCGGTAGTGGTAGCCACAGGCAACACAGGTGAACGTGGTCACAGGTTCCTCCTTGGTGACGTGGAGCGGGCACCCCGCTCGCCGCTGCGTCTCGACGTATGCCCAGCCGCAGCCGCGAGTGGGCCGCACGCCCACCGGGCAGCCCGTCAGCAATGGCGTCAACCACGTCGGAGCAGGCCACGGCCAGGGCTGCCTCGTCGCCCCGCTCGCTCGCGGCTTCGACGCGCACCGTGGCGTCGGCGACGGCAAGCGCGTTGGTCAGGTCGGCGCTCGCCTGCACCCCCTTGGTCAGCCGGTCGTACACCAAGGCGTCCAGCCGCTCTTCGGCCTCGCGCCGCGTCCGTGCATAGCCGACCGGCTGCCCGTCCAGGTACATCGCAAAGTCGCCGGTCTCGCGTTCGTAACGGATGTCTTTGGTCATTGGGAGGCTCCTTTCTGCGGTGGTCGCTAGGCTTCGGCGTTAACTAGTCCTAGTATATAACGCATACGTTAATACGTCAAGGCCCAAAAGGACCCAGGATAGGCCGGATTTGGCCTATCCTGGGTCCTAAGCAGCCTGTAGATCGGGGGCGTATCGAACAAAGAGTGGTGCCAGGGTTTCGAGTGCGACCTCTCCGTACTCACCTCGACGCCAGCGGCTAATATAAATCTGTGGTCGATCTAAATGCCTTGCTAGGGCATGTTCGTTACCAAGATTGTTTTTGGCCTTGACAACATCAAGGAGTCGATTGACCAGTGCTTCTGTCTCTTTGTCGGCCATAAATGCCTCCTTGTCATGCTTCATCTCTAGCCTGCCTATTCTATAACGTAAGCGTTAGGAAAGCAAGAGGGACAACGTAAAGGTTAGATCATCAGCGTAATAACGCACAAGTGAACAGCCGACGTAAACTAGAAACATGAGTATGGAAGCAGTGTCAGCCTTAATCCGCCTTCGGCGGGATCAGCTAGGGATGAGCAGGCGGACGCTTGCGATAGCCGTAGGCGTCACTGAGATGTCTGTCTATCGCATTGAGGAAAAGGGCCAAGAACCAAGCGCATCAACCATCGCTCGGATTCTTAAAGCCCTTCACCTTCCCTGGAGGATCGCAGAGGAACTTCTACTCAATCAAGCGGCGACTGCCGCTGATGGGGCACATGCAGCGGAGACTGCTCTGCTGAAGGAAGAGGAAGATCTCGCAGTTGAGGAGATTTCCACCTATGTGCTTAGCCTTCCCATTGAGCGCCGTTCGACTGCGATTCGTATTCTTCGTGCGTTTGTAGAAGCCGAGACTGGGCAGCGCAGCGCGATGGCCTTGGGCGGGTAAGCATTCTATGAGCGCACAGGCAGTAGGGGCTTACATCGCCGCGTTACGTGAGAGTCGCGGCTTCACACAGCAAGGCTTTGCTGAGGTGCTAGGCATCTCAGAGCGAGGGCTGAGGGATTGGGAAAAGGGGCGAACAGCGCCAGATGTTGACGCGCTTGAACGTCTGTTGGCGGCACTGCGCGGGGCTTGGGCGCATGTCGCGATACTTGCCCGTGAAGAGGCAACCACAGATCAGGGGAAGGCGCTGGCTAGGCAACAGATCCAGAGCGGCGGCCTAACCGATGAGCAGCGCCTTTATATCGAAAGCCTTAATCCCGATCAACTTGCGGCGCTTGTCGCGGTAGCAAAGCAGATGCGACCGTAGCGCCGCCTGGTTGCGGAGTTGGCTCGTCAGATGCTTCACGAAGGGTAGCCCTCCCTGGCCTGGGCAGCGCGGTGGCCTCGGGCGGGTAGCCGCATCCGCTCGGCGGGGTGAGGATTGAAAGAAAGAAAGGATTGAAACAACCATGAGCCAACGTCTTCACATCACCGTATGGCTACGAACGAACGTCGCCCCCGCGTCCGTCCAGTGCATGATGGACGAAGCGGAGGCGAAGCGCCTTGTCGCAGATTTTACCGGCACGAGCGGCGCACCCGTGCCGAGCGGCATCTACCCAGCCTACAACATCGGTGTCAATGGGAAAGAGACGGCGACCCTGTTGGCCTTTCACTTTGCCGATGTGCTGGCAATCACTTGAGCTTGTGATGCCAGCTCAGGAGCGCCTCGGCGTAGCGTAGGGTCAGCGCCTCGGCCAGAGCAGGCTGAACGTGGTTGATGAGGCTGCACAGGAAGCGGTTGATCTGCTCGGCGATGGCCTCGGCATCGTAGATGTCTGTTGGCGGCCGCTCCGTTACTTCCGCCGATGGCGTAGCAGTACGGGCGACGTACATCTCAGGGGGCACGGCGTGGACGGAGGGAGCCGACGGCGTCAATCCCAGTCGCCGACTCGCCGCAAGCGCCTCGGGAAACTGGGCGCTGAAGCAGGCACCGGCGAGCGCGGCGGCGAGGTGGGTATTTCCCATCGTTGGATACCCTGGGTACGGGCTGGTTTCTTGCATCACCCAGTTGTAGTAATCAATCGCGTCCAAGGTGAGGTGTCCAATGGGGCCGTTTGGCGGGGGTTCGGTTGGTTCGGTCGTCTCGGTTGGTTCGGTCATCGTGTCCATTCATTCCTCTCATCCGCTCGGCGGATTGAAATGAGCACTGAAACTATAGCACGACTGAGCGCCAAAACGATCATTATGATCGTTTTGGCGCTCGTGTCACGGGTGGTGTCACGGTGTCACGCTATCCGCCCGACGGATTGAAACACGCTACCCCCGATGCGACCCTGCCCGGCGCGGCGTGCCGCTGCCAAAAATGCGCGTCAGGGCGATGTTCAGGGCGTCTACCTGGTCATCGTTAGCCCCGCGTGGGAAGCTGAGCAGTTCGCGCTCAAAATCGGGCAGGTAGGCACCGGGGCAAAAGACGACGCGCTCGCCTTCGAGGTAGGGCAGGTTCGCTTTAGCGTGGGCCAGCTTGCCCCCGCGCATCGGAGGCACGGCGAGGATGGGCAGCCGAGTCTCCCGCCGAAGCATCTGCGTGACGGCGATGCCGCTGGAGGCGTCTTCGACCAACAGCACGGTGGGCTGCCACCGCTCCGCGAGGTTCTTCACTTGGCGCAGGAGGTCGGGCGTTTCGAGGCGAGCGCGGAATATGTCGAGCACGTAGGCGCGTTGGCCTTTCACGCCGACGGTGACGCAGGCGGAGTAGTCGCCGACCGCTGATGAGGCGGTGTCCCACGCCTGAACCATCTGCTCGAAGTCAGCCGGCGCGTGGTCGTAGCAGAACCACGCACGCTGATAGATAGCCCCCGTGTCGGCCACCGGGCGCTGCTGGTAGAGCGCGTAGTAGTCCAGGCCCAGGACGCGCTTGAGGTCGTGCAGGGCGGGAAGGTCGAAGCGCTCCGGGCAGAGCGGTGCGCCGACCTCGCGGCCCAAGGGGTCGCCCGCCTCAGCCTCGGCGGGCAAGGAACAGACCGTCCAGTTGGGGCCGTCCTCGCTGGCGAGAATGCGCCCGGCCAGGTCGTCTTCATGCCAGCGGGTAATGATAAGAATAATGGCCGCACCCGGCTCGCGGCGGGTGTAGAGGTCGTTGGTGTACCAGGCGTAGGTTTTGTCGCGGTAGGCGGCGCTGTTGGCATCTTCCCGCGAACGCACCGGGTCATCAATGATGATCAGGTTGGCCCCGCGCCCGGTGGGGGCCGCGCCCACAGCGGAGGCACGCAGGCCACCACCCCCGGTCAGTTCCCACTCGGCCTCGGTGTTCTTCAGCCCAGGCTGGGCGGCCAACCCGCGCCGGGTGGCGATGCGGCGGGCTTCCCGCGAGAAGAGCGTGGCGAGGTTCTGGTTGTAGCAGCCGAGCAGCACGCGCAGCGAGGGATCGCGCTCCATGCGGTAGACCGGGTAGCGGATGGTGGTCAGCTCAGACTTGCCGTGACGGGGCGGCATAAAGATCATCAGTTTGGCGATGGCCCCGCTGGTGATCTGGTCGAGGGCGGTGCGAACATAGGCGAGGTGCGGCCAATCCCAGGTGTAGGTCGGCGTCACCTCGGCAAGCCAATCGGCGAAGGGGCGAGCGTGCTCACTCGTGGGCGGGTGTCCCGAGGGCCAGCCGGTCACCGATGGCAAAGGCAGAGGCGTCAAGCCATTGTCCAAACACCGCCAACTCGGCGGCGGACTGGCGCTTGACCCACTCGGGATCGGTGGCGACAGCGGCAACCGCTTGGGACGCTTGGAGTTTCGACCGGAGGCACCCAATGATCAACTCCCCCATCGACGCCTTCTGCGCCTCGAGTACCGGCTTCCGATGCGTGGGCACGTCGGCGGGGTCGGCGGTGACAAAACGGGCCTTCCACTGGCGCACGGTCGCCGGGTCGAGGCCGTGGGTCGCTGCGACCACCGCTGGTTGCTCGCCCGCGAGCAGGTCAGCGATGGCGGCAGCGCGGATCTGCGGGTCAATCGTGGGCGTGCGGGCCATTACCGCCACTCCGCTGCGTTGCGCTCCCCCAGGCGGCGCATCGTGTTGGTGTGCGCTTCCAGCGCTTCGAGCCGCACGGTGAGCGAGGCGAGTTGGGCGAACGCGGCATTGAGTCGGCCTACGGCCCAGGTCATTTCAGATGCGGTGGAGTCCAGCTTCAGCAGGCCGCGACTGACTTCATTCTGAAGCAGGTCGAGGTTGCGAGTGAGCACCGCAAGCGGGTCGGGCGCGAGGTCGGCCTGAGTCAGTGTGACGGCGTCGTCTCCTGGCTCTTCGCCAGGCGGTGAAAAGAGAGCGGGCGTGGTCATAGGGTAGGCTCCTTCGTACAGAGCAGCTTGCCACTACGCCGTTCACGGCGGCGAAACCTGCGCTTGATGGTGGCCCGTTCCCTAGATCGCCAGTGAAACAGCTTGCGCCAACGGGTCAGGGCGTCATATTCGTCACCGGAGCGCAAAGGCAGGCGTTGGCCCATCATGGTAGTGGCTCCTCACCAAGCAGCCTGCGCTGCAAGTCGGCAAAACTCCGGTCGTGCTGCACGGCGCGCATGGCTTGCGCGGCCTGGTCGAGATAGGGCCGCGCCGCTTCGATATTGTTGAGTTCATGAACAAGCCGAGCGTAGCGCTCGTAGGCGCTGCGGTACTTCTGCGCCTCGTTAATCGCCTGGGTAAGTCGTCCGTTGGTCTGGCTGTAGGTCTCTGTGGTGAGCTTGGTATTCTCGGTCAGGTTCACCTCGAGCGCCTTGAGGCGGGCTTCAATCACGCGCTCGATCCAACTGGGAACCACTTTGAAGAACCAGACGACCATACCGCCTGCGCCGAGGATGGCCGCCATTTGGAGGCCGACGACCGCCGTTTCTAAGTCGCTCATCACCGTCCCTGTTCTGCTCTGCGAATCAACAACGCCAGCCGGACGTGGATGTTTCCGGTGGCGCGTGGTCGCTGCTCACAGGGGTGGATAGTGGTCTACGGAAGCGGGGCCGGGGTGGGCGCCAGGCGGAGGCGAATGACACATTGCCAGAGCAGCCCGTCGCGCAGTTCCTCATCCATGTCAATGCCCACAATGCCCTCCGCCGCTGCGAGGTGCTGCACCAAGCGCGTCATCCGCTGGCGGAAGTCGGCGCTCGGCTCGCCCGCCGTTGGCCGAAGGGTGCGCGTGAGGCCCACATGCATCCGCTGGCCCTCCATGTAGGTGTAGTGGTCAAAGCCAAATTCCGCGAGGTGTGGGTGGAGCATCGGGGTCCTCTGCCATCCAAACGAACGAACGGCTTCAGTATAGCACGGGCATGTGAACCAACCAATGCTATACTAGCCGCAGCAGCGATTACGCGCACACCCCTCGGGGCCGTGCGCGTTTTTTTATCAAGGAAGCCGTATGAACGAACCGACCCTGAAATGCTGCGTGGCCGCCTTGGCGGGCAAGCAGGCGGCGCTGAACCGGCGCTTTGCCTACTATGACGGCACCGCGCTGCTGCCGGTGATTACCGAGCGCCTGCGCGAGGTCTACCACCAGTTTAATGTCGTCGGGGCTGAGAACTGGTCGGCGGTGGTCGTAGACAGCATGACCGACCGCATCACCCTGCGCGGCCTGCACGGGCCGGACGATGCGACGACCGCGCTGCTTGCCGCTGCCTGGAGTAGCACCGACATGGTGTTGGAAACCGCCGACGCCCACGAGGCAGCGCTGATTGGGGGCGAGGCGTACCTGATCGCGTGGCGCGATGGCGATGGCCCCGTGGAGTGCTACTACAACGACGCTCGGAGCTGTCACGTTTTCTACGACACGGCGCGGCCCAACGTGCCGACCTTAGCCTGCAAGTGGTGGGATGACGAGGAGGCCCGCTATCTCAAAATCTACACCGCCGAGGCGATTGCCACCTACCGAGCGGTGCGGCGTTCGTTCGATACGGAGCGGGCTGACGCAAGCCGCTTTCTGCCCGTGGACGCCCCGGAGCCGAATCCTTTCGGCGTGATCCCCGTGTTCCACCTGCGCCCTCGGCGACGGCCCATTAGCGAACTCGATTCCATCATCTCCATTCAGGACGCCATCAACATTCTGCTGGCGAACATGCTGGTGACGGCGGAGTTTAACGCTGCCCCGATGAAATACATCATCAGCAACGCCGCTGGGATTGAGGATCTGGTCAGCGCCCCGAACCGGGTCTGGACGATTCCCAGTGGCGATGCGCTCGGCGGCACCGGGAACACGACCCAGGTGGGCCAGTTTGGCGCGGCGGATTTGGGCAACTATCTGAGTGCCGTCGAGCAGTACATCAACGCCCTGAGCAGCATCACGCGGACGCCCAAGCACTATTTCCAGCTTGGGCAGAATGCGCCGAGCGGCGAGGCGCTGCGGGTGATGGATGGGCCGTTGGTGAAAAAGTGCCGTGACCGCATGGATCGCTTCACACCGACCTACCGGGCGTTGGGGGCGTTTCTCTGCCAGCTTCAGGGCGTGCTCGTAGACCCGATGACCATTCGCGCCGACTGGGCCAATCCCGAGACGGAGCAACCGCTCCAACAGGCGCAAGAGACGACAGCCCGCGCTCAGGCGATGGTGGCGAAGCGCCAGACGGGGATGAGCCGCAAGCAAGGGCTGCGCGAGTTGGGCTACACCGATGACCAGATCACCACGATGGACAGCGAGGAGACCGCCGATCCGCACGCTCGGAACATGCAACAGGTGATTGACCTGGTGGAGGCGCAACTGCTCAGCCGCGAGACGGGTATGGCGTTGGCCGGGATAGACGACCCCACCGCCGAGGCGCAACGCATTCAGGCTGAGCAGGAGGCGAGCGCCAGCCTGGGCGGGCAGGTGATCAACGCCTTCAATAGCGGCCAATGACCACCCCCACCTCCGAGCTAGACCGCGCTGCCGCCGACTTCCGCAACGCCCTGCTGCGGCGTGACGACGCAGCGCTGAAGCGGCTGATGGCCGCGTACCAACCGGCCTACACGCGGATGCAGGCACGGGTAGCCGCGCTGACCACGCAGATCGCCACGGCCCAAGCGGCGGGTGAAACGGTGCGGCCCTCGTGGCTGATTGAGCGGGAGCGCTTGGCAACCTTGCAGCACCAGATCGTAGCGGAGTGGGCGCGGTTCGCCGATGCTGCCGAGCAGGTGATCACCGAGACGCAGCGGGCAGCGGTCGTAGCGGCGCATGCCGAGGCCCGCCAGTTGACCCAAGCGGCGCTGCGCGATGCCGGGGTGACAACGGGGGCCGACGTGGTGCGGCTGCCTCTCGCCGCAATGCAAGACCTGATTGGCGTGCTAGGGGATGGCTCGCCCCTACGCGGGTTGCTGAACCGGCTGGGGCAGCAGGCCGCGCAGGATGTGGGCGACGCCTTGACCCACGCGGTCGCCGTGGGGCGCAACCCGCGCCGCACCGCCAGAGATATTCGGGACGCCCTGGGCGGCGACTTGAACCGCGCCTTGAGCATTGCGCGTACCGAGCAGATGCGGGCCTATCGCAGCGCCAGCCTGCGGAACTACCAAGCGAACAGCGACATTCTGCGGGGGTGGCAATGGCGGGCCACGTCGAGTCGCCGGACGTGCCCGGTCTGCCTGGCAATGGATGGCACGGAACACGGGCTGGATGAGCCGTTTGCATCGCATCAATGTTGCCGCTGCTGCCCCGTACCGTTGCTCCGCGACCGCGAGACGCCACCCCGCGAGACCGGGGCGGAATGGTTCGCCAAGCAGGACGAAGCGACCCAGCGGGCGATGCTTGGCCCTGGCAAGCACGACCTGTACAAGCAGGGCACGCTGACCCTGGCTGACTTGGTGGGGGTGAAGGACGATGCGCGGTGGGGGCGGGGGCGGTATCAAAGGAGTATTGGGGATGCAACGGCGGCGGCGGCGAAGCGAGAGGCGGCGCAGGTAGCAGCGTTGGTACAAGTACAGAACCCTAGCATCGCCCGCCGAACCGATATTCGTCAGATCGGCTCGATTGGCCCACAACTTACAACACTGGTTGGCGAACGCTCACAGGCAACGGTTGTGTGCCTCAGCGATGGTGTTGTGGAACACTATCGCAAGCATTCAAATCAATTTGACATTGGGCGAGCCGAAGCGATGCTTCCAGAGATCGTTCGCAATCCAGTTATGGTGGTAGCAGGGACGAAAGCTAAATCCCTGGTATTTGTAGGTGATTTTGACGAGAATTATTACCTTGTCGTGCCTATAAAGGCTCTACCCGAAGAGTTATGGATTGAAACGATTTATTTGGACACTAAGAAGCGATTTCACAAACGGGGGTGGGTACAAAAAGGGAGCCTGTACCAACGTGAAGGGGGGTGAGCACCCGGCCGGACAGGATCCCCGGCATCAGTCCCCGAAGGGTAATGGCGCCTGATTTTCCACCTCGAGTGCTCATCACCAGTATAGCACCGTTCTCAGCAAAGGAATACCTATGACCTCAGCCAGCTACACCCTCCACCACGGCGATTGCTTGGAGGTGCTGCGTACCCTGCCCGATGCCAGCGTAGACGCGGTGATTACTGACCCGCCTTACGCGCAGACCAACGAGGCATACGACAGCGCGATAGCCTGTCAGCCGGAGGTGTGGCGCGAGGCGTACCGTGTAGCTGTGCCTGGTGCGGTGCTGATCTCGTTTGCGGGTAGCCCGACCTATCACCGTATCGCCGGGGCCATCGAGGCGGGTGGCTGGCGTGTGCGCCAGATGTGGGGCTGGGTCTACCGGGACGGCCTCATTACATCTGCGTGGCCGAAGGAAGGCTTTGACCGACTTCGCCCAGCCTTTGACCCGATCTGCTTTGCAACGAAGGGCAAGGCGCTCCTGAACGTGCAACGAAATGGTGACGGCTGGAAGCGTTCAGCGGTACGGAACAAATCATTCAGCGAGCGTGCCCGCCCATCTACGCGCCTAGAAGCCACTGGCGTCTACCCTACGGCGATGGTGAGCGACGGGATAGCGCCATTTGAGTATTTCTTGCTCAGTCGCACAGGCAAGCGCAGCACAACTGACCATCCCAATGAGAAGCCGCTTGACTTGATGCTCTGGCTTCTCGACAAACTTTCCACTGTCGGCACCGTCCTTGACCCGTTCGCAGGCTCAGGCACCACGGGCGTAGCGGCCCTTGCTGAAGGCCGCTCGTTCATCGGCATCGAGAAGGACGCAGGCTATTTCGCCATTGCCGAGCAGCGCCTCGCGGATGCGGCAATGCAGCAGCGGATGGCGGTCTAGCCTCACGTGTTCGCCTGTGCTAGAATACAGGCGCAATTGTCCACTTGGTAGCAGCTAGTAGGCGCACCACCCCCACCGGGGTCGTGCGCTTTTTTTATACCTTGGGAGCCGTAGCCGTATGCCCAGCCAGACGACACCCGACGCCGATACCGACACCCCCGCATCCACAAGCAATGATGCGGCCCAGGTGCCCGCCGCGCCCGCCGCGCCCACGACCTACGACGATCTGCTTGCAGGCATGGACGCCGCGCAGCGCCAGGTGGTAGAAGCCCACACGGCAGGGCTGAGAACCGCCTTGCAGGCTGAGCGGGCAGCGGTGAAGAAGCTGGCCGAGCAGGCCAAGGCGGTGCAGGCTAAGGCCGAGGCGCAGACCAAGGACACCCAGGCCCAGGCTGATGCCGCGACCCGCCGCGCTGCCTTCTACGAGACGGCGCTGGCCCAGGGCGTGCGCCGTACCAGCGTGCGCTTGGCCTATGTCGCCGCCCAGGACGCGGGCCACCTTGCCGACGATGGCACGATTGACTGGGACGCGCTGCGCGACCAGTTTGGCGATCTGTTTGATGGGCGCACCGCGCCCCCATCGCCGTCGCGCTCCACCAGTGCTGCGGCTGGGGCTGGGACGCGCCAAGACACCCCGGCCACGCCCTCGATCAATCAGATTATTCGGAACGCCGCCGGTCGGCGGTGACGGCAAAACGATCATTATGATCGTTTTGCGCCCTGGCCTTGCCGAGTGAGACGCTCGGCCCCCACCTGCCCGTGAAGGCGAGATGCCTTTCGTCTGTGGCGAGATGCCACCTGGTTCCCGCACCTCGAAGGAGAATCCCGTGGCGACCTACAACAGTGTGATTGACCGCACCGAGGCGTCCCCGCTCATTCCCGAAGATGTCTCGAAAGAGATTATCCAGGGCATTGCCCAAAAATCCACCCTCCTCTCGCTCGCCACCCGCCTGCCCGATATGCCCCGCAAGACGCGGCGTATGCCCGTTTTGAGTGTGTTGCCCACGGCGTACTTTGTCAATGGCGATACCGGCCTGAAGCAGACCACCGAGATCAACTGGGCTAACAAGTACATCACCGCCGAGGAGATCGCGGTCATCGTGCCGATCCCTAACATCGTGCTTGATGACACCGCCTACGACATCTGGGGCGAGGTGCGCCCGCAGATCGAAACTGCCTTCGGCAAGTTGCTCGACTCGACCATCCTCTACGGTGGGCTGGACGGCTACACCAAACCCTCGGCAGACTGGCCGAATGGCATTGTGACCAGCGCCGTCGCAGGCGGGCTGACCGTGTCGCTGGACGGGGCCGCCGACCTCTACGACGCGACCCTGGGCGAGAGTGGCACCTTCCATTTTGTCGAGGATGCAGGCTTTTCGGTGAACGGGAACGTGGCCTCGGTGAATATGCGCGCCAAGCTGCGCGGGGCCAGGGATGCCGAGGGCCAGCCCATTTTCTCGCGGAATGCCACGGGCGGCTACGACCTCGACGCCACGCCCATCGTCTTTGCAGAGAACGGCGCGGTAGATACGACGCAGAGCCTCATCGTTTCGGGCGACTTTCGCCAGTTGGTCTACGCGATGCGGCTGGACATCACCTACACCCTTGCCACCAATGGCGTCATCACGGACGGCAGCAACGCCATCGTCTACAACCTGTTCCAACAGGATATGACCGCGATGAAGGTGATTATGCGGATCGGCTGGCAGCTCCCCAATCCGCCCAACTGGCTCAAGCCGACCTACGCCGACGCCACCCGCTACCCCTTCGCCGTGCTGACGCCGTAGGCCGCCTACGTTTTGGAGCTTACGCATATGGCAACCTATCCGGTGCAATCCACCAACCGCTTCGTGCGTGGCACGAAGGGGGGCAAAACCCGCTTGGGGCTGGTCGTCTGGTACGAACACGCCCCGGCGCTCGGCACGAACACAGCCATCCTGGCGGCGGCAACGCTGGCAGAACTGACCGCCACCATCATCACCACCGGCATCACCCAACCCGACGTCCCCCGTGTGCTGCTGGTCAAAGGCAATGCGGCCAGCGTAACGGGGGATGTGCTGATTGAAGGCGCTGACTCCAATGGCACGACCATCAACGAAACCTTGGCGCTCAACGGCACGGCGGCGGTGGTGGGCACGCTCGCCTTCGCCCATGTGCGGCGCATCACCCTGCCGGTGCGGGCGGCCAGCGGCAATACGGTGAGCGTGGGCACGGGCAACGTGCTGGGTCTGTGGCACGCCCTGGCGGCAGACGTGCGCCTGGTGACGGAGTTTAACGGGGCTGCCGACCTCGGCACCCTGGCGCTAGACGCGGCGGATGTGAGCAAGAACCTCTTTACGCCAGCGGGCACGCTCAACGGGGCGAAGGTGCTCCGTATCATCTACCTGGTGTAACCGATGACCACGTACACCCCCGCAGCGACGACGATCACCCCCGACAGCATTGCGCCAGCCCTGGTGGCACGGCTGCGCCGGATGGTCGCCGAACCCACGACGACGACCTACGACGATGCCGCCGTGCGCCAGATCATTGCCGACGCGGTCGTGACTGACCGGGCCACGGCGGCCCGAGCGGGCGGGGAGTATGACGTGGTGGATGTGCGCTATATTCCGCAGCCGCCGCAGTTTGACCTGAACGCGGCGGCTGCGCTGATCTGGGAAGAGAAGCTGGCGGCGCTCGTGGGGGCAGGAACCTACGACTTGACCGCCGACGGCGAGTCCTTTGCGTTAAGCCAACGGGTGACGCAATACGAAAAGCTTGTCGCCTACTACCTTTCCCGGCGGCGCATCACCAGCGTGCGCCAGATTGTGCGGCGGGCACCAGGCATTGCGGAAACCATCAACGCGGACATCAACACCCTATGACCACACCTCCGACGATTCACGACATCCAGGCCACGGTACCCCGCGCCACCTGGTCAATTGGCCTACGACACGCGGCTCCCCGCTATCTCACGCTGCACTACAACGGGCCGCCGGTAGCCAGTCGGGGCAACGTGCAGGGCGAACTGGCCCAACTCCAGGCAGACGCCCGCTACCAGATGCGGCCCGGCGCGTTGGGCAGTGCGACCGGCGGCGATGGGCTTCAGTACCATGTCGTGGTGCTTTCTGATGGGGGCATCTACCAAACCCGTGACCTCGACGCCACCCTCTGGCACTGCGGCCACGTCCAAGGCAACCGGTGGAGCCTCGCCATCCACCTGCCGCTCGGCGGCACCCAGGACGCCACCGCTGCCCAATGGGCCGGCCTGACTCAGCTCTTCGACTGGCTGCGCCAGACCTACGCCATTCCCGTTACCCGCATCCTGGGGCACAAAGAATGGGGCACCTCGGTGTGTCCCGGCCCCACCCTCATGCGCCGCCTCATCTCGTGGCGCACCGCCGCCCCGGCCACGGCGCTCACGCGCACCCTGACTCTCAAAACAGCCACACCCATCTACGAAGGGCCAGCCACCACATTTCCCATCGCACTCCGAGGGGCCGCAACCCTGGCGGCGGGGGCAACGGTGC
>SESE01000141.1_pt1 | contig 32021 bp, 29 predicted proteins | sample 3171371 | NCBI WGS metagenome assembly SESE01 (sample SAMN06051881, study PRJNA518727) | freshwater metagenome | biome: subpolar coniferous forest; feature: holomictic lake; material: water; isolation source: holomictic Lake 442, 13 m depth | place: Canada: near Kenora, Ontario | collected... | reverse complement strand
TCGCAGCTACGATCAATAAAATATTATACACGAAATGCTGAATCTCAAGAGAATATTGTCATTGATAATCCTCTTTATGAAAAAATCAGCCATTTGATTTCAGTTATTAAACAGGTAAAGGATGTTTCTTCTCTTGCAAAGAGAGTAGGGCCAGACTTTTTGGACCCGGTGGTAGAGTATTTTATGGGAGCCAAAAGAGCTTCAGAGGACTATTTGCAAGATTCCACAGTCATGGAAACTAAAATAGAGCTTCGAGCAAAACATATTATCGGAGTTGACGGGATATCCGATATTGTTGGAGATATAGGAATTGACATCTCCGGTTGCGTTTCAAAAGCCATAGATCAGGCTGACAGAAATGTCAGAAATCTCATTAATGGAAACGCAATATCAGCTCAAAAAACAGAAGGTGCAAAAGCTGCAAAAGCCGTCATAAGGTACTATTACGAGTATTATGATAACTATGACATGATTTTGTATCCTATTCTTTACGGAACAAACATTGGCGAACTTGACAATATAGAGGTCATTCGGGTCAGTCCTGAAGATGCAGACCATCTGATCGGTGAACGACAAACAGGATGTCACAAACTTGCTGGTACAAAGCTTGGTAACTTCGGGGCATTTCTTGAAAAAATATGGCGCCAGAACGATATTCTTTGGGGACGGCTTGATGGGGCTGAACGAATTATTGATGCGATCTTTCCGGGGAAAAGTGATGATGTAACGGCGCTTCTTGGCGAGGCGCAGGCAGCCATTGTACTTGAGACCATAGAAAAGTTCTCGCTGGATAACGAAGTGAATGATTTGTTGATTGAGTCGCTCATGCGAACAAAATCAGGGAAAGAAGATCGCGACGGTTTAACCGCATTTATTGAGAAGCTGAAACGTGGAGCTACAGTTGAGCAAAAAGTGCTGTTGGACAAGAAAATCGATAACGGAAAAATCCGGGAGCGTTATTTCTCCGAGTTTGACAGACGCTGCAAGCCGCAACGTCACCAGACTATTGAAACTGTTGCCCGCTCAACAACCGTTGTTGGTGAAATGCTTTCGGACATGGCAAACCAGTATAAGGTATCTAACAAGGTCGCCTGCTGGCTGACGCGGATTGGAAGAATTTCATGGAGTCTGCTTGAGGTCTCTGTGCCGCAAAGCATGAGCAACCTCATCTTCAAATACTGGGTACAACTCCTTTATTTGTCAGAGCTTTTGTTGATAGCTGGAGGTTTTGGGCTGGGACTTTTTAATAGTGGCAGTGGACAGGCCGAGCAGCTTAAAGGTTTTGGGTTATCGCTTTTTGCCATGACGGTGGTTGCAAATTTTTTTGTTCTTGTTTTGGGCGATTATTTGCAGTTTAAAGACAAGAACCTTGAAAAAAGATTGAAACGCTACAGGAATCTGGCTCTTGTTGCCGTTGCATTATGTTTTGTTTTTGGCATTTTTTCCATTCTGGCTGTTACCGGAATCGCAGGAACCTGGTGGACAGCTTTGGATGGAATCAAGCAATGGTTTCAGCAACATTCCGGTACTGCTATGATGCTTTCCAGTATCATAGTGGTTTTGTTTATTGCATGGAACTTGTTTGGAGATACTGTCAAGGAGTCGTTTACTAAAAAGAAAAAAGGCACGGCATAATCACTCTCTCGTGAGAGTTCCTCACTTTGGTCTCAATGCTTCCACCGGATCGAGATTTGCAGCTTTCCATGCTGGAAAAAGCCCAAAAATTATACCGATTCCTGAACAGACAACCATGGAAACTGTTATCCATATCCATGGAAATATCGGCGGCAGATTGAATTGCAATGCTACGATATTGCCGATTGCGATGCCGGTTGTAATGCCGATCAGACCGCCAGCGAGTGAGAGAAAAAGCGATTCAAAGAGAAACTGATGAAGAATTATTTTTCGGGGTGCCCCAACCGATTTTCTGATTCCGATCTCCCTGGTTCTTTCTGTGACGCTGACCAGCATGATGTTCATGATGCCAACTCCAGCGGTCAGGAGAGCCATAAAGCTGATGATAAAAGCTCCGGTGCTGATGGCCCGCTGGATATCTCTGAATGAGTCAATGAGTGATTCATTTGTTCTGATTTCGAAATCATTGGGCTCCTTGACCGTCAGACCTCTCGCAAGTCTCATTGCTCCGATTGCCCGGTCGATAGCAAGAGGATAATCTTTGCGTGAGAGTGCTTCGATTGTAATGGAGAGACTGCTTTTTTCGTTGACATGATCAAGGTATCGTGTAATGGGGATGAGCACAAAGTTATCCTGACTTTGACCAAACGCCGCCCCTTTTTTGTTAAAAACACCAGCAACAGTATAGACCTCTCCGTTTACCTTGATAAATTTGTTCTGCGGGTTGTCGCCTGAAGGAAAAAGTGTTGCCGCTACTTCGCTTCCAAGGATGGCTGTATTTCTTGCAGACCGGATATCTCCCACGGAGAGATTCCGACCGGTTGCCAGGGTATAGCCACTTGATGCTGAAAAGTTCTCATCACCGCCGGTCATGGTAACATCGGGGTTGGTGGTCAGGTTTGCATATTTTGCCTGATTGGCCATACTTGAGATGATAAAGCCGATAGTTCGGGCTTTTGTTTCCATGCTTTTTCTGAAAAACAGCGCCTGCTGCCAGGTGATATCTTTCCTGTTCGCGAGGAGGTTTCTACTGTGTCCGCTTCCGAAAACAGTTGCAGGATTTTTCTGTATCTGGAAGGTGTTGGCCCCGAGGCTTGTCAGGCCTGACTCGACGCTTTTGTCGATGGCATCGAGGGCGGTCATGACAGCAATGATGGAAAATACTCCCACAGCGACTCCCATGATGGTAAGCCAGGAGCGAAGCTTGTTGACGGCGAGAGAATAGATCGCCTGTGTGATGGTTTCACGCAGCAGCATAAATACTCCTATTCATAACGCAGTGAGTCTGCCGGGTCAAGTTTTGAGGCCGACACGGCAGGAGCGAGGCCTGAGATAATGCCAGTGATGACCGAAACGGCAAGACTCGTGATGACAAGGTTAAGGGAAAACTGTATCGGAAAATCAGGTACAATTTTTTCGATGGCGAAGGTAATGAAGAGTGCTGTTGCCAGTCCGATAGCTCCGCCGATAAGACATATCATCACCGATTCTATGAGAAACTGCAACAAGATGGTTTGTCGTCTGGCTCCAAGAGCTTTGCGGAGTCCGATCTCTCTGGTGCGTTCTTTTACGCTGACAAAAGTGATGTTCATAATGCCGATAGCGCCGACAAAGAGTGACATGCCGGTAATGAAGATTCCCGCCACAGCAATACCGTTTTTGATGGGGTCAAGCTGGCTTTTGAATGCTTGCTGTTCGTTGATTGAAAAGTCCTCCTCTTTTCCCGGGGCAATCCTTCGAATCCTTCTCATCAGCCCGAGCAGTTCCTCCTTGGCTTCTTTAACGTGCGTCTGGTTCTTGATTTTTACTCTTATCGTTACGAACATGCTTTTCCCGTAAGCCTTTTCAAAGGCGCCGAGCGGCATGATGATCTGGTTATCAAAACTGAAAAGGCCGAGAAACTTCCCCTGTTTTTTGAAGATTCCGATAATCCTGAATTTGCGATTTTTGATCTGGATCGATTTGCCGAGAGCTGGCTCGTTGGGAAAGAGTCCGACAGCAATATCGTCACCGATGACACAGACCATTTCATTTCTGACAGACTCACCTGGCGTAAAGAATCTGCCTGAAGAGAGATTGCCGGAAGCGGTATGAAGATAGTCATAGGTGGTGCCAAGAGAAAAGACCCGTTCGAGGGTTTTCTCCCTGTATTTTGCCGAGGCCTGATAGGTTGACATCTGCGGAACCGCTATACTCAGTTCCGAAAGGGCATTATTGGCAATAATCCTGTTAAGCTGATCGGCATATTCCGTTTTCAGGTCAGGACGGTTTCTGTACCGCCACCATTGGCCCATAGTGCTCCATGACGATTTTTGTACATAGATAACGTCATAGCCCAGCATGGCAAGGCTTTTATCAAATCCTCTGTCGATGCCGTTTATCGCAGTACCCATCATGGTGATGGCAACTATGCCAATAATGACGCCGAGCGCCGTGAGAAACGACCGTGTCTTGTTTGCCCTGATCTGGTAGAGGGCCATTTTCAGGCTCTCTCCGGTTTCATACCGAAATTGGCTGTACGACAAGTTCATTGCCTGGTGTCGCTTTCAATTTTTCCATCCCGAAGACGAATGACTCTGCGGGTGTAGCGTGCAATATCCTCTTCATGAGTGATCAGGATAATGGTGTTGCCTGCTTCAGAAAGTGCTCCAAAGATATTCATGATGTCGCGGCTTGTTGCCGTATCAAGATTACCTGTTGGCTCATCGGCAAGAATTATTGACGGTTTATTGATGAGAGCTCTTGCTATGGCCACCCGTTGAATCTGGCCGCCGGAAAGCTCGGATGGTTTATGCGTGATCCGATCGCCAAGACCTACTTTGACAAGGGCCTCTGCAGCACGCTCTTCGCGTTCTTCAGGTGCAACACCGGCATAGATCAGAGGCAGTTCGACATTCCGCAGGCAGTTAAGGCGGGGAAGCAGATTAAAGGTCTGAAAGACAAACCCGATTTCGCGGTTCCTGATGCGGGCAAGTTCATCATCGTCCATTTCGGCCACATTTTGACCATTGAGCTCATACCTGCCGGAGGTTGGGGTATCAAGACACCCGATAATATTCATGAGTGTTGATTTTCCGCTGCCCGACGGCCCCATAATTGCGGCATAGTCGTTCAGCTTGAAATCAAGGTTGATTGAGTCCAGTGCCCGGACGACCTGATCACCCATTTCATAAAATTTACAGAGCGACTGCATGGTGATGATAGCTTTGGTCTGCATTACAGGTATTAATGTTTCGAAGGTTTGACCAAGCATCCATTCTTGAGGTCGTTGGTAATGGCTGTGTAACTTCCAGAAACAACCTCGTCTCCTTTCCTGATTCCTTCTGTGACGATAATATGGGTGTTGTCGGTTGTACCGGTTTTCACCGGACGGAACCATGCTCTGCCTGATTTGATGAAAAATACTCCCTGTCGGCCTTCAATTGCTTTGCCGGGGACAGCAATGGTTACCGCGTTTTTCTCCGGTTTCGGAGTCATTGTCGGTTCAGATGTTCCTCTTATAGTAACACTTTGAATAGGGACGACAAGGGCGTTATTTATCCGTTCTGACTCAATATCCGCCGTTGCACTCATGCCTGGTTTCAGCAGGCGTTCATGATTGAAGATGCGGATCTTCACTGAAAAATTGGTCACCTCTTCCTGCGTCCCGGCCGCCCTGGAAATAGCCGAATTGGAAATTTCACGGACAATCCCTTTAAAAATCCTCTCACCGAAAGCATCGACAGTGATGGAGACGGGATTGCCCGGTTTGACGTTGACAATGTCGTTTTCATTGACCTCAACTTCAACCTGCATGCTGTCAAGATTTGCAAGACGCAACACTTCCGTGCCGGGAAACTGCCCTGTGCCGACAACACGCTCGCCCAGCTTGCTGTTCAGCACAATGATGGAACCGTTGATGGGTGCTTGTACAACAGTTTTTTTCATCCTGTCCTGATTTTGCTGAAGCAGGCTTTTATTCTGTTCTATGGTATGTACCGATGCATTAAAGGTTGCCTGAGCTGCTTGCGCATTGGTTTTGGATGCTATGTAGTCGGATTCGGAGATCAGTTTATCCTTGTAAAGCAGCGATGCTTTGCGGAAATCATCATCAGCTTTGAGCTTTTTTGATTTCGCCTCAAGGCTCTGTGATTTTGCGGAATTAAGCTGCGCAAGGCTTTGTACTACCTGGTTGATGTAAATGTCTGGCTGGATTTTAAACAGCAGATCTCCTTTTTGTACGATCTGACCATCACTGACAGGCAATTCGATAATTTCGCCCGAGACGTCTGGAGAAATGTTGAGTACAAGTTCCGGTTCAATTTTTCCGGTTGCCGTAACGATATGCACAACCTCTTTTATAAATGCTTGTTCAGTTGTTACCTCAACAGGTTTTTCACGAAACTTGAGAAGAGTTAATATTACAGCAGTCCCCGTCAGTAGCACTGCAAGAGTTATCAATACTGTTTTTCGTTTCAGAAAGGATGGTCGTTTGCTCATCGGTATGGTGTACTGGATTCTGGTTGCTATGGTAGTGGTCTATTGCCCGTTGTGAAATCAAGGACATTTTTTTGAAGTGCCAGATTATAGGTTGCCTGTGAAAGAGTTGATCGGGCATTGAAAAGAGTGGCTCGGGCTGTGCTGAGTTCGATAAAGCTTGCAGCTCCGAGTTCATATTTTTTCTTGATGCCCTCAAAGGCAGAGTGTGCAGCCTTCAGGCTTATCCTGGCAGTTTCGATCTGCCTGAAGGCTGATGTATACTCGCCTGCCGCCTGCTGAAGATCAATGACGATATTTCTTTTCAGATCAGCAACATCCAGCAACTTGTTCATCTGGTTGATTTTGGCTGATTCTACATTATAGCGAGTCTGAAATCCGTCGAAAAGTGCCCAACTCATGTTCAGCGCAACAGAATAACCGATGGAATTTCCAAGCTGATCTGAAAGTGGGGGATAAAAGTATTCTTTGGTTTGTTCGTTGGATGTTTGTCGCATGTACTCAGTACCTGCAGTGCTTGCGTTGAAATTAAGATTAAGAGTTGGGTACCACTGGGCCCTCGCCTCGGTGATCTGCCATTTGGCTACCTTTGTTTCAAGCTCTTTGCTTTTAAGATCGTTTCGCCGGTTCAGTGCAACGGTGACAAGGCTGTCGATATCAGGCTTTACAAAAGCTGCAGTTTTCAGCTCTTCCAGCGGGGATTCAAGGTTGATTTTTGTTCCCGGATCGATCTGCAGACGGCGCAGAAGCTCCAGCATACTTTGCTGCCAGCGGGTCTCTGCCTTGATGACCGATAGTCCGCTGTCAGCAGTATCAGCCTGTTGCTGGTATCTGTCGATCATTGATTTAAGCCCCACCTGGAACTGCCGGTCAGTGAGGGTCAGTTGATCCTGCGCGGCCAGAAGGTTTTCGCGCGAAATATCAAGGAGTTCAAGATTAAGGAGTACCTGATAATATGTTTGGGTGACATCGTAGGCTACATTCTCAAGCGCCCGTGAAAGAGTGTAGCGGGCCGCCTGTTTATTGTCAAGAGATGATTGCAGTGATGCGTAATCGTGAAAGCCGTTAAAAAGATTCAGTGAAGTTGTCAGGGTGAAATTAACCGATTCGTTTTCTGTTTTTATTTTGAATGGCGAAGCAGCAGGGAAGTCTTGAGAATTCGTTGTATAGCTTCGACTGAGGCTATAGGGAACATAGCCCGCTGATACAGAAAGTCGGGGAAGAAAGCTGCCGTAACTTCTCAAAACGTCAGCACCCTGGAGTTTCAGGTTGTATTCAGCCTTTTTTGCTGAAGTTGCGTTTTTCAAAGCGATCTCAATGCAATTGGCAAGAGAGAGTTTTTTTTCAGCCATTTCAGCGCTTTGACCGGTCAAGGGGGAAGCGAGAAAATAAACCGCAATACAGAGAGAAAATAAAGATCTGGAAACCAAGATACTTGCGCTAACCGTTTAGAAATTCTTTTACACCCATTTGCGTGCCCCGCAATATACTTAATTATGCAATCTGCTGATCGGCTAAATCGTTTCATTTCATGGAGTCTCATTTCGCAGGGATTTTACAGCCGATCAAGAAGCAAGTCGATCTGCAATTGATACTGTTCAGCGTTCTGGGGTTTAAGCTGGATAAGATGCGTATAGATTTTTATGGCTTTTTTGTAGGCACCCTGAGCGGTAAAAAGATTTGCCAGGCTTTCAGTTGGCACGGCAATAGAAGTATCGTCTGAAAAAGGCATTTTTTGTTCAAGGATCGAGGTCGGATCGGCGTTTTCTGTTGTTTTTACCGGTTCAAAGTTCATCAGCGCTGCAGAAAGCTGTTCCAGCTCATCAGTGACAGGGTCAAAAATTGCTGATGTTACTTTTGAGAGTTCTCCTTTGGCTGAAGTCTGAAGGTTAGCAAGCTCTTTCCATGCAATCTGGTTCGCCGGGGCTATGGAGCAACATTTTCGAAGATATTCACCAGCCAGAGCGCATTGATTGAGCCCAAGAAGTGCTTTTGCATAGAGCATAGAAAAAAGATATGAGTTTGAAAACAGGTCGGAAAATGAGTCGAGCTTATCAATTCCTGACCGGAACTCTTTTCTTGATATATCAAGCGAAACTTCTGCAAAAAAAAGGTACGGGTTCATCATCACAGGCGTGTCGGTTCAAGTGCGAGCTGAATCAGACGCTCTGTAAGTTCTGGAAAAGGGATGCCGATAGCGTCCATGAGTCTTGGATACATACTGATATCGGTGAATCCAGGAATTGTATTGACCTCGTTCAGGGTGATCTCTCCACTCTCTTCATCAACAAAAAAATCAACTCTTGACATGCCCCGGCATCCCAGTGCCTTGTATGCCCGGAGCGCAGCAGCTCTGACTTTTTCCTGAAGGTCGGCGGAAATCCGTGCTGGTATAAAAAACTTCGCTGTATTTAAAATGTATTTATCCTGATAGTCATAGAACTCCTTGCCGGGCTCAATTTCACCGCATACGGAGGCTTGCGGTTGCTCATTGCCCAGCACGGCGATTTCAATTTCCTTTCCCTTGATTGTTTTTTCGACCAGAACCTTCCAGTCAAGTGAGCATGCATGTTGAAGGGCTTGTGAAAGTTCTCCAGTGTGATGCACTTTTGAGATTCCTATCGATGACCCGAGATTGGCTGGTTTGATAAAAAACGGATACTCAAACTGCTTTTCAATCAGGGAGTGAGCTGTGTCAGGGTCTGTCTGGTAATCGGTGCTGAAAAGTGTTATGGATGGCGCGACAGCAAGGCCTGCATCTGCAACACACAGTTTGGTGAGGGCCTTGTCCATGGTGAGGGCTGAGGAGAGGACACCACATCCTGTATACGGAATTCCGCAGGTATCCAGAAAACCCTGGATGCGCCCGTCTTCTCCATAAGTACCGTGAAGCGCGAGAAAAGCCACTTCGATTCCAGCCGATCTGAAATCAAGATCAAAAGGTTTCTGGTTGCTGCGCTGAACCATGTCACGAAGTGCTGCTTTTGCTGTTTCAAGTGAGGATGTTCTTAAAAGAGCAGAAAGATTAAGGTTCAGCATGTCGAGGGCAATACCCTCAAAAAGCCAGTTTCCATCATGCGTGATATAAATCGGAAGAACTCTGTAGCGTTTGGCGTCGATGTTTGCTGCGATTGACTGAGCAGAGATGATCGATATTTCGTGCTCAGCAGAGCGGCCTCCAAAAATGAGAGCAACAGTAATGGGTGACATCATAAGCTTTAGTGACAGTTGAATAAGGTGTGCATTTTTCAGGAAAATACCGGTCTGGGAGAACATTTCCGTACACTTTTTTTGTTGCAAAATCCTTTTCAACTATCTTGATCGAAATTTTCAATGATGAACACACTTTTTTCCAGGGTTTATTGTCTGGATTCCGGTTTTCATACCGGGGAAGAAAATATGGAGGTGGATCGGCGCCTTATGTCCTCATTCCTCGATGGCCGGTTTCAGAAGCAGTTTGGCCCGAACAGTTGTCTCTGGCGGTTTTACGCATGGCGCCCTTATGCTATTACCCTGGGGTACAATCAGGATGTTTTGGGGATTGACAGTGACAAGTGCCGCTCAGCAGGAATTGATGTTGTCAGAAGGCCTACCGGAGGTCGAGCTGTCTTTCATGCCGAAGAATTTACCTATAGTTTTTTTGCGGAGTCACCGGAGCAGAATTCTGAGCTGTACCGGATGGTGCATGAGGTGATCAAGCTTGCTCTTGAAAGCCTTGACATTCATGCGGAGTTCTGTCGTTCTACTCTTACCCGACCACAAGGGGGAGGATCTTCGGAAACCGTGAGCTGTTTTACTGCTTCAGCCAGGTATGAGCTTCAGGTAGAGGGCCGGAAATTGGTTGGTTCAGCACAGCGAAGAACCCGTAATGTTCTTTTGCAGCACGGATCACTTCCGCTCTCATCACGTCATAAAGAACTTTGCACCTTTGTTGCGTTGTCAGATGGGGAGGCTTTTGAGGAGATCAGGAATGAAATGGAGCGAAAAACCACTTCACTTGAAGAGATTATGGGCTACATTCCAGAATATTCCCGTCTTGTGGAATTTATGCGGAGCGCTCTCGGAAAGGTGCACGGTGTCGACGTTGTGGAGCTTCAGCCTGACGAATTGTCAGAGCTTATTAAATGATTACGAACATTCAATTTATTAAGAGGTAAATACCATGAACAAAAGTATTCAGCAGAAAGGTGCCCATGTCACGACAAGAAGGTTGCTTGACATGAAACAGAATGGTGAAAAAATATCAATGCTAACCGCTTATGATTATACTATGGCAAGAATTCTCGATCGGGCAGGTGTTGATGTTCTCCTTGTAGGGGATTCTGCAAGCAACGTCTTTTCTGGCCACAGTACGACCTTGCCGATCACGATCGAGGAGATGATCTATCATGCAAAGGCGGTTGTCAGGGGTGTCCATGCCGAGAGTGGCAGGGCCATGGTGGTAACCGATATGCCGTTTATGAGCTACCAGCTTTCAGGAGAGGAAGCATTGCGCAATGCCGGAAAAATAATGAAAGAGCATGAGTGTGATGCAGTAAAGCTGGAGGGTGGCAGAGTTATTGCTGATACCGTCAAGAGAATTACCGACGTAGGGATTCCCGTCATGGGTCATCTCGGCCTGATGCCGCAGTCTATCTATAAGTACGGCAGTTACCGGGTACGGGCACAGGAGGAGAGGGAAGCCGAACAGCTTCTTGAAGATGCCAAAATTCTCGAACAGGCGGGGGCGTTTGCCATTGTGCTTGAAAAAATCCCCTCTGCCCTGGCGGCCCAGGTTACAAAATCACTCACCATTCCTACCATTGGTATCGGTGCCGGGGTTGCCTGTGATGGACAGGTGCTTGTCATCAATGATATTCTTGGCCTCAACAGGGAGTTTCATCCCCGTTTTGTCAGGCAGTATGCCGATTTGAATACGGTTATCGAACAGGCTGCCAAACAATATGTAGGAGATGTCAGGAAGGGCGACTTTCCGTCGGTTGATGAAAGCTATTGAGCCATGATCGACATGAAAAGGCAACTTTACCTGAAGCGTCATCTCTCTACGCGATCCGCCATCTCCCGTGACCGGTAAAACTTGCCATACCAACCTGGTTTCCGGTTTACAACATTTTATGGATGAAAAAGTTGTCTTTTTTCATCCATGGACAGGATTATTTCGCCGTTCCAAAAAGAGTATATAATTTGTTACATTCAAAGTTTAAAAGAAATAACCGGATTAAAGACGGGATACACTCAATTTTATGAATGATGCTGGAAAACAGGGCAGCCAAAAACGCTATCCTCCTTTTCTGAAAAACGGCTCAAAAGAGCGTTCACCGCGCTTTCCGTTTGTGTCGCGATCGTTCGTCCCTTCGGTGTTTACGGTCATGAATATGGTTTCCGGCTATATTTCCATTGTTATGTCGGGGGAAGGGAGTTTTGTGGCAGCATGCTGGTTTATTATTCTGGCGGCATTTTTTGATACTATTGACGGGTTTGTGGCAAGGGTAACCAATGGTACCTCTGATTTTGGTGTTGAGCTTGATTCTCTTTCCGATCTAGTCTCCTTCGGTGCAGCTCCGGCATATCTGGTCTATAAGTTTGGTCTTGAAGGGTTACCGGGCATGACCGGTATTTTTGTAAGTTCTCTGCTGATGATCGGGAGTGGTCTGAGGCTTGCTCGATTTAATATCGGCATGATTGGGTATGAAAAAGAGTCCTTTTCCGGCCTTCCGACTCCAGCACAGGCGTTGACTATTGCCGGTTTTGTGCTCTGGATGAGCGGCGAACAGGTCTTTCCTGTTGCATCAATGCAGATTGTTCTGGCTGGGCTTTCAACCGTTCTTGCCCTGCTTATGGTCAGCAAGGTTAACTATGATGCACTGCCCAAGCCAACAGTTGACTCTTTCAGGAGGCAGCCTGTGCAAATGGCGCTCTATATTACTGCCATGTTCTGCGTGCTTCTCTTTCACTCCAAAGCTTTTTTTCTTGCTATGTTGTTGTATATTCTGCTCGGTATTGTGAGGTCAATCACTCTGCTGTGGCGTCGTCAGTGGCAGACCTGATTTTTTTTCATTCACCCATCATTCGTGATAATGCCATATATCGCAAAAATAAAGGTTACCCTGCGTCAGTCAATTCTTGATGTGCAGGGGAAGGCGGTCGATCATGCCCTGAAAAATCTTGGCTATAGTACTGTGGAATCAGCAAGAATAGGCAAATATATCGAGGTGACTGTCAATGAAGAGGAGCTTGTGCAGGCTGAACGTATCTGCAATGAGATCTGTCAGAAATTGTTGTCAAATCCGGTTATGGAAAATTATTCTCTTGAGCTGGAACATGTCAAGTAATCGAGTGCTTCCAGCATGTCGCCCCTGCGGGGCTTATACTCAAAACGCTCTCGACAATTAAAGAGGTGGCTTTATGTCTGAAATATCCGTAGGGGTTGTCGTTTTTCCGGGTTCAAATTGTGATCATGATACTGAACATGCTGTTGCATCATTCAGTGGTATAAAACCTGTAATGCTCTGGCATAATGACCATGATCTCCAGGGGGTAAAAGCGATCATTCTGCCAGGCGGCTTTTCCTATGGCGACTATTTGCGCGCGGGTTCAATTGCACGTTTTTCTCCTATTATGAAGGAGGTTATAGAGTTTGCTCGCAAAGGATTTCCGGTGCTTGGTATTTGCAATGGATTTCAGGTGCTGTTGGAGAGCGGGTTGCTTGATGGAGCTCTTTCCCGAAACCGGGATAAAAAATTTCTCTGTTGTCAGACCACTGTCAGGGCGGTGAACTGCTCGACGATTTTTACCAGTCTGTATAAAGAGGATGAAGTACTCCGTATACCCATTGCGCATGGTGAGGGAAACTACTTTGCACCTCGGGAAGTAATCGAAAGCCTTGAAGAGCATGACCAGATTGTTTTCAAGTATACCGACGCGCAAGGCCTTGTGACTGATGAAGCCAATCCAAACGGCTCACTGAACAATATTGCTGGCATTATCAATCGGCAGGGGAATGTGCTCGGACTGATGCCCCATCCTGAACGGGCCAGCGAAAAGAGGCTCGGCTCTCTTGATGGAAGAGGGCTTTTTCAGTCGCTTTTCCGTCACATTGCCGGTGTGTAAAGGGTTGTTGGGAGGGATGCAGAAATATAAAGTATTTTGTTGGCTGCTTTTTGATTTTGCTAACACTTCTTTCAGCGTGATGATGGTCACGTTTGTCTTTCCCCTTTACTTTAAAAACGTGATCTGTGGTGGAGAACCCTCGGGTGATGCTTTGTGGGGGTTCAGCGTCAGTCTTTCCATGCTTCTTGTCGCTGTTATATCACCGGTGCTTGGAGCTGCGGCCGATTATTCCGGCAAACGGAAGCGCTTCCTTTTCTTTTTTACCATTACGTCAGTTGTAGCTACGGCCTTACTCTCCTTTTCAGGGCCCGGAATGGCTGTGGCGGCTATTATTCTTTTTATTCTTGCCAATATGGGTTTTGAGGGCGGACTTGTCTTTTATGATGCCTATCTCAAGGAGCTAGCCTCAGATAAAAGCATCGGCAGGGTTTCCGGTTATGGTTTTGCCATGGGCTATCTGGGTGCACTCTCTATTTTGCTTCTTGTCAAACCGCTGTTGAGCAACGGAATTGTCCTCTCAAATGTGTCGAATGTGCAGTCAAGTTTTTTGATAGCCGCAATTTTTTTTGCCCTCTTTTCAGCACCGCTTTTTTTTGTGCTGCGAGATACAAAAAAAGAGAAGAGAGCCGCAATCTCTTTTGCCGCACTCAGTCGTTCCATCGGGGAAGTAAGGTATACGGTGCAGCATATCATGAACTATCCTGATCTTGCGCGCTTTCTTCTTGCCTATTTTTTTTATAATGATGCCATTTTAACGGTCATTGCCTTTTCGTCAATTTATGCGCAGAACACTCTTGGTTTTACGACAGGCGAGCTGATTGCTTTTTTTATGCTGGTGCAGACGACAGCAATCGCCGGTTCAATTATTTTTGGCTTTGTGACTGATAAAATTGGCCCGAAACGAACCATTGTGATGACGCTCATTATTTGGTTTGTTGTTGTTGTTGCGGCTATTTTTGCCGACAGCAAGGAGCTGTTTTTTTATACGGGTATGCTTGCGGGTATGTCGATGGGGTCATCCCAGGCAGCTTCCCGATCAATGATGACCCGACTGACACCCCGTGAACATGTCACCGAGTTTTTTGGCTTTTATGACGGAACGTTCGGTAAGGCTTCGGCGGTAGCAGGTCCATTTGTGTTCGGCCTGGTCTCCTCACAGGCTGGGAGTCAGAAAGCGGCCCTTGCCTCGCTGTTGCTGTTTTTTACTACTGGTTTGCTGCTGATGACCAGAGTAAAATCCGCTGGAAGCGGGTACTCACCTGAAAAATAAAGAGAGTGTTTCTTTGACTGGTACAGGGAAGAAAAAAAAGAAGCGATGGAAGAAGACGCAAAGATATTGAAAAATTCTGGTGCTCGTGACCGTGCCCCTTTCACAGGGTATTTCCGGGCATTTATCCCTTTTTTCTGGAAAAATTTTATTCAGGACAGAATTTTTCTTGGTGCGGGTTCTCTTGCTTTTCAGACGTTGCTCTCGATTGTCCCTATTCTTGCAGTTGTTCTTTCAATACTGAATGTTTTTGTGGTTTTTGCACCATTGAAACGCTCTCTTGAGGATTTTCTTGTTCAGAATTTCATGCCAGGCGTTGGCACTGTGCTCAATCACTATCTGTCGGGTTTCATTGGGAAGACAACCAGTGTTCCTCTGATGGGGGGAGTTTTTCTGTTTATTATCGCGCTCTCTCTCATCTCAACAATCGATCACACCCTGAATGAAATTTGGGAGGTACACTCTCCCCGTAAGGCACTACAAGGCTTTACTCTCTACTGGACGGTACTGACACTTGGACCAGTGTTGATTGGAAGCAGTCTTGCTGCAAGCTCTTATGTATGGTACACGATGTTTACAGAAGGAGCTCTGCTTGAACTAAAAACGCTTCTTCTGTCGTATTTTCCCTTCATCAACTCTATTCTTGCCTTTTTTCTGCTCTACATGCTTGTTCCAAACCGCAGGGTCAGATTTGTTCATGCTTTTTCCGGTGCTCTGCTCGCGGCGTTTCTTCTTGAGCTGTCAAAGAAATGGTTCACCTTTTATGTTTCCCATGTTGCAACGTTTGAGCATATTTATGGGGCATTGTCGGTTATTCCGATGCTTTTTTTCTGGATTTATCTTGGATGGGTTGTTCTGTTGACCGGCGCTGAGTTTGTTTTTTGTCTCGGAGCACTGAAACCTGCAAACAGTGTTGTAGAACCCTTCAATCCTTTGCGGGGTGTTCCCGTGATTCTTTTGGTTCTCGGTTTTATCTGGAATGGCCAGAAAAACGGTTCTTCCATGAATATGAGGAAAATACTGAAGTCCGATCTTTCAGTAAATCCTTCGGGGTTAAGAAAAATTGTTGATATCTTGCTGCAGAACGATCTGATTCATGTTACGGCAAATGGTGATCTTGCTGTCAGCCGCGATCTTTATGCCATGACACTGTTCGATCTTTACGCAATTATTCCTCCAGTATTGGCCAGTGATGAAAACGGTTCGCTGATTTCAGCCAGTAATAGCGTACATTTAAAAGCGATCAGCACGGGAGTTACCGAGTGCCTGAAAAGCAGTATGGATATGCCCCTTGCGACCTTGTTAGAGGATAGTAATCAACAGCAGTTATGAGTTATCAGGTTATAGCCCGGAAATACAGACCGGCAAAATTTTCCGATATTACCGCGCAAGAGCATGTCACTCGTACGATTCAGAATTCGCTTCGCATGGGGCGAGTCGGTCACGGCTACATTTTTTCGGGGTTGCGTGGAGTAGGCAAGACCACAGCGGCAAGAATTTTTGCCAAAGCGCTGAACTGCCAGAAACTGATGGACGATCCTGAATACCTGCAACAGGTTACCGAACCTTGTGGCGAGTGTGAAAGTTGCCGGGACTTCGATTCGGGTACCAGTCTCAACATTTCGGAGTTCGATGCTGCATCCAATAACAGTGTTGACGATATCCGCGCGCTTCGGGAGAATGTCCGGTATGGACCGCAGAAAGGGAAGTACAGGGTCTATATCATCGATGAGGTGCACATGCTCTCCATTGCAGCTTTCAACGCGTTTCTGAAAACTCTTGAAGAGCCGCCGCCTCACGCCATTTTCATTTTCGCCACCACGGAATTGCACAAGATTCCTGCCACAATTGCCTCTCGCTGTCAGCGTTTCAACTTTAAGCGTATTCCTCTGGAAGATATTCAGAAGCAGCTTCAGTTAGTGTGTGATGCTGAGCATATCACGGTTGAAGGAGATGCCCTGCAGCTTATCGGGCGAAAGGCTCAGGGCTCAATGCGTGACGCGCAGAGTATTCTTGATCAAGTTATAGCATTTTCAGCCGAGAATGATCACGAGGGAGCCATCAGTTACCAGGGTGTTGCCGATCTGCTGAACTACATTGATGACGATACCATGTTCGATGTTACCGATGCCGCTGCAGCTCAAAATCCTGCTAAAATGCTTGACGTTGCGCAGTTTGTGATCAAAAACGGTTATGACGAGCAGGATTTTCTTGAAAAGCTTGTCGAACATCTGCGAAATTTTCTGGTGGTGCAAAATCTTTCTTCCACCCGTCTTGTTGAGCGTCCAGATGCTGTTCGTGAGCGCTATCAGCGGGATGCCGGAAATTTTTCCCCATTTGCTGTCATGCAAATGGTCGATTTTATTCTGCAAACTCAGAAAGAGCTGAAGTTTCAGTTTGAGTATCAGTTTCGGTTTGAGCTTGCGCTGCTGAAGTTGATTGACATTGTCCACTCAGTTTCCGCTGAAGCGGGAGGAGTGACTCCGCCTCAAAAAAAAAAGCACCTGAGCAGCCACTGAAGGGAAAAATTCCACACCTGTCCTCGAGTTCTGTTTCTGCTCCTTCCTCCGGACGCAAACCAGCAACATCGGAAGATATTGATCTTGGTTCATGGCAAAAAAAACTGTCGAGTTTTGCTTCGAGTCCCTCGCCGAAGCAGCTTCGGGTGCATGCAGCGCCTGAAACCCTCCTTGACCTTGGCGCGGCGGGTATTGAAAAAGTTGCAAATCTTGCCTCACTGAAGGTTGAATGGCACCAGTTTCTTGATCATTTGGCAAGAAAAACCCGTAACTTCATGGCAACACATCTTCAATCCTGCGAACTTGTGTCATGCAGCCCTGCCGGAGTTTTGGAGATTGCTTGTTGCAGAAAGTTTTCTTACGAGGAGCTTTTGCAGGGTAGAGCAACCCTTCAGCAGGAAATTTCCGAATTTTACGCGCTGCCGCTCCAGCTTCGTATTCTCTATGATGCTGAAAAAGATGCCTGTACCAAGGAGAAGACCGTGTTTACCCTTTTTCAGGAACTTTCACAGAATAATGAGGTTGTCAGGTTTCTCATCACGGAGTTTGGAGGAGAACTTGTCTACTGACCGGTTCAGGCTAAAGTTTTACAAATTATTAAAAATTCTCCATATTCAGGGTTTTAACTTTATTTCGACTTTTTAATGCCAAAGGACAAAAGCGCTCTATGAGTAATGCCGATAGCAAGCAGATTTTGCACAACAGGTTCCGCTCTCACTATTGCGGGTTATTGAGCCCGAAGCTTGAGCACAGCCCCGTCAGGCTTGCTGGCTGGGTTCACAGAAAACGGGATCATGGCGGGCTGATTTTTATTGATCTGAGGGATCATACCGGAATCAGTCAGCTTGTTATCCAGCCCGAGCAGCAGGCACTCTTCGCAAAAGCCGAGCAACTGCATCTGGAATCGGTTATCTGTATCGAAGGTATGGTTGTCCGGCGCAGTTATGGTGCGGTCAATCCCCGATTAGCATCAGGGGAGATTGAGGTCGTTGTCAGTCAGATTACTATCGAGAGTAACGCGAATCCTTTGCCGTTTCCGGTGGCCGATGATGTGCCGACTTCAGAGGAGCTCCGTCTGAAATATCGCTTTATTGATCTGCGTCGTGAAAAAATCCACGAAAACATCATTTTCCGCAGCCGCCTGACAGCCGTAATCCGTCACTACCTCGAAGAGAAAGAGTTTATCGAAATACAGACTCCTATTCTTACCTCCAGTTCGCCTGAGGGGGCAAGGGACTTTCTCGTTCCAAGCCGCCTGCATCCGGGTAAATTTTATGCTCTGCCTCAGGCTCCACAGCAGTTCAAGCAGCTTCTGATGGTCTCAGGTTTTCCCCGCTACTTCCAGATCGCGCCCTGTTTTCGGGATGAAGATGCCCGTGCTGACCGCAGCCCCGGTGAGTTTTACCAGCTTGATATGGAGATGGCTTTTATAGAGCAGGATGACCTCTTTACCATCCTTGAGGGGATGATTGAGCATCTTACCCGTACCATGTCGAAGAAGCGCATTGTGCAGTTTCCTTTTCCGAGGATCAGCTATAAAGAGGTGATGAACCGCTTTGGCACTGACAAGCCGGATTTGAGAATCCCGCTTGAGATCCAGGACGTTACTCCGCTCTTTGTTGATTCAGGGTTCAAGGTCTTTGCTAATAATACCGTCGCAGGCTCTTGTGTCAAGGCGCTTGTTCTGAAGGGACATGGCAATGAATCCCGGCTCTTCTATGACAAGGCAGAAAAACGGGCGAAAGAGCTTGGTTCGGGAGGTCTTGCCTATATACAGTTCAAGGAAGAGGGCCCGAAAGGTCCGGTTGTCAAATTTCTCTCTGAAGAGAATCTCGCAACCCTCAAGAGCCATCTTGCTCTTGAAACCGGCGATGTGGTCTTTTTCGGGGCAGGGAAGTGGGAATCAACCTGCAAAATCATGGGCGGAATGAGAAGCTGGTTTGGCGACTTCTTTACCCTCGACAAGGATGAGCTCTCCTTCTGCTGGATTGTGGATTTTCCGATGTTTGAGTACAACGAGGAGGCCAAAAAGATCGACTTCTCCCACAATCCCTTCTCCATGCCCCAGGGAGAGATGGAGGCGCTCGAAACCATGCCTCCGCTCGATATTCTCGCCTATCAGTATGATATTGTCTGCAACGGCATTGAACTCTCCAGCGGCGCCATCCGCAACCACAAGCCGGATATCATGTACAAGGCTTTCGGTATTGCCGGATACTCACGCGAAGAGGTTGACCAGCGCTTTGGCCACATGATCGAAGCCTTCAAGCTTGGCGCGCCGCCGCACGGAGGCATTGCTCCAGGACTTGACCGGCTTGTCATGATTCTTTGCGACGAGTTGAACATCCGGGAGGTTATCGCCTTCCCTATGAACCAGCAGGCGCAGGATCTCATGATGTCTTCTCCCTCTGAAGTAACTCCTGTACAGCTTCGTGAGCTGCATCTGAAGATTGATCTACCGAAAAAGGCAGAAGCAAAAAAATGAGGCAATTGCAAAAAAGGCTGGCAGTGTCAGCCTTTTTACTGCAGAGCTGGAGACTTTTTCAGCACAGCAACCGTAAAACGGCTGACACAGGTAAGTTTGCCAGCTTCATTTTTAAGCTTGATGTCCCAAACCTGTGAGCTTTTTCCCAAATGGAGGGGAGTTGCCGTTGCGTAGACGAAACCGCTTTTTGTCGGACGAATATGGTTGGCATTGATTTCCTGTCCGACAATGTAGAATAATTCCCGATCGACACAGTAGGAGGCAGCAATACTGCCCACAGTTTCAGCCAGAGCAAGTGATGCGCCGCCATGAAGAATTCCGATACGCTGGATGGTACGATGGTCGACGGGCATTTTTGCCGTCATGTAATCAAGGCCGATATCGGTCATTTCAATACCGAGGTGACGTGCCATCTGGCCGTCAATAATCTGCGTGGTGTTGATCTCTTCAACGCTGACGGGACTAAAAAAAATAGATGATGGAGTCATAATCAGCAAGAGGTAAAAAGAGTTTGGCAAGGTTTTATCCACTGAAATGGAGCGGGTGACGAGATTCGAACTCGCGACATTTTGCTTGGGAAGCAAACACTCTACCAACTGAGTTACACCCGCTTGCCATGGTGGTGAGAGAGGGAGTTGAACCCTCGACCTCAGGGTTATGAATCCTGTGCTCTAACCAACTGAGCTACCTCACCATTTTATCGGCTGAAAATATACTACACGTTTCATGAATAAACAAGTCATGAAGCGTTTTATTTGTTCTTTTTTGATGTGTTACGTTTGCGGAAAAGATCTTTGCCGGAATATTGCCTCAGCAACAGGAATATCCTCAGGAGTCGTGATCTTTATATTGTGGTACCCTGTTTCAAAAATCCTGATAAGCTGTTCGGGGAAATAACGCTCGACCAGCGCGGCATCATCAGTGGCATACCAGCCTTCAAGCTCAGCCTGTTCATGTGCCTGAATCAGCATTTCACTTCGAAAACCCTGAGGAGTCTGTACCTGAAGAAGACTGCTGCGGTCAAGTGTTTCTCCAAAAAAACCGGGCGTATCCCCCATATATTTAATCGTGTCCTTTGGTCTGTTTGCTGGCACACAGGCACCGTAGAGCATTGAGAGACGCGAAATTTCGTCAATCTCTGCTGGTGTTATAAGAGGTCGAGCTCCATCATGAACAAGAATCGTGTCAGGCACAATACCCGTCAAGTGTCTTTCCTGCGCAATCACCTTGATGCAGTTGTTGACGGAATCCTGCCGCTCCTTTCCTCCTTCAATAATAGCCTTCAGCTTGCTGAAGCCCGAAGCGGTAGCCATCTCGTCAAGTAAGGCCCTGTTCTCTTCCTTCGTAGCGATATAGAAGGTCGTTATAGAGGTGGCCTGTTGAAATGCTTTTAACGTATGGTAGATAACCGGAAAACCTCCGATTTCAAGCATCTGCTTGCTTTGTCCCTCATCGAGCCGCATTCGTTTTCCGATACCGCTTGCAGCAATAATCGCTGTGGAATTCATAGTGAAGAGGTCAATCGTTCAGGGTTTAATGAATGAACATGGCATCTCCATACGCCAGAAACAGGTAATCCTCTTTGAGGGCGGCTTTATAAGCCTCCATCAGAAGCCTGTGCTCGGCAAACGCGCTGACGGCCATAAGCAGAGTGGTTTCAGGCTGCTGAAAATTGGTGAGGAGAGCATCAACCACCTTGAACTGATAGGGGGGATAGATAAACTTGTCTGTCCAGCCTCTTCCAAATTTGATTTTTCCATCAACCGTGGCGTTGGCTTCCAGCACACGAAGGGTTGTTGTTCCGACAGCAAAGACACGTCCTGTTTTGTTGACCTTGGTTTCATTGATCTCCATGGCCGTCTGGTAGGGAATATTGAAATATTCAGAATCCATTTTATGCTTCGAGACGTCCTCGACTTCAATGGCACTGAAGGTACTCAGGCTCGGATGAAGAGTTATAGGCAGAATTTTTACTCCAATCTTCTGGATTTTCTGCAGAATCGGCATAGTGAAATGCAACCCAGCCATTGGTGCAACGACAGCACCGGTCTCACTGGCGTAGACGGTTTGGTAGTTTTCTTTGTCAGACTCCCTTGGTGGGCGAGCAAAGTAAGGCGGAAGAGGAATGCTGCCGATTCTTTCAACAAGGCTGAAGACATCGATATCCGGATTCAAAAACCTGATCGTTCTGCCGCGCGAAGTTGTGTTATCAACGACTTCAGCAACAACATCCTCCTCAAAGTAAATCTTGTTGCCTACCCTTACTTTCCGGGCAGGATCAACCAATACATCCCATAATCCAGCCTCTTTATTGAGTACCCTAAGCAGAAATACTTCGATTTTGGCGTCGGTTTTTTCTTTCTGTCCGAATATCTTTGCCGGAAAAACCCTGCTGTTGTTCAAGACAAGCAAGTCTCCTTTTTTAAAATAAGAGACGATATCATCAAAGACTTTGTGTTCAAAATCTTTTCTCCGCCGGTTCAGCACCATCATTTTGCACTTTTCCCTGGGTGAGGCCAGCTCATCAGCTATTTTTGTTTTAGGTAATGTATATCGAAAGTTAGACAGGCGCATAAGAAGTTTAATAGGTCAACATGAGGTGTGCAAAGTAGCAAACAAGGCAAAAAAAAACAGGGAGACAAACGTCATGCTTGCCTCCCTGTTTGTTCAGACTGGAGTTGAATGACAGGGCTCATTTTTTTTCAGGGTGAGATGCTGTCCAGCAATGCACGCGAGGGCTTCATCTTTTTCTGCTTCTATCAAGGTGACAACAATGTCGTTCTTGTCGATAGTAATTGCATAACGGTTGTTCCTGAAGCAGACGCTCAACGATAGTTTTTTCCATTGAGCAGGAAGGTTTGGATGCACATTGAGCTTTTCATTGTAGAAAGAAATACCTGCGAAATAACGGATAACCGTATCGAGCGTTCCCGCCATGACACCGCAGTGAATGCCTTCCTGTGTGGTTCCTCCCTGCGTATCCTGAATATCGCTTTTAAGTGCTTCGGAAAACCACTTCCATGCCATGTCATGGCCGTCATGCAAATAGCTGGAGATGATACTGTGAACCACCTTGCTCAAGGTTGAACCATGACTTGTTCTTGGTTCGTAATAGGCGTAATTGTTTCTGACCAGGGTAACAGCATCAGGCACCTGATATCCGATCTTTGTCAGCAACTCGGCTACTTCCCCAGGAGAGAGTGTATAAAAAGTCATCAGAACATCCGGCTGTTTGGCAACCTTGTACATATCGGGAGAATCATCCTCAGCCTTCAGTATCCGGTCCATTCGGTGGATATTTCCATATCTGGAGCGGTAGTGTTTCCAGTCCAGTTCTTTCAGGCTCTTGTATCCTTCAAATTGCTCCAAAATACCCTCGTTATCGATCAGGATATTCATATGGTTGCCGATATCCTTCCATTGCTTGAGCTCATCCAGATTGAGATTGAGCTTCGACATTAGCCGTTTGAGAACAACAGGATCAATCTTTTCAACGATGTTAGCAGCTTTATCAAACAGCCAGATCGCCATGATATTCGTATAGGAATTATCTTTCACACCCTCCATTTCACTTCCGGGGAGTGTTTCATGAAACTCGTCCGGCCCCATGACACCCTCAATGTGATACTTTTTGGTAACGGGAGAATAGGCCGCGATCGAAGCCCAGAACCTTGCAATTTCAAACATCAGCTCAGCACCGTATTCGTTAAGGAACCTGGTGTCGTCTGTGTCATAAATATAGCGCCACACATTATAAAATACTGCAATAGAAACATGCCGCTGCAGACGGCTGAGGTCAGGGCCCCAAGTATTGCTTTTTGGATTGAAATGAACGACCTGGGTATCTTCACGGCCATCATCGGCCGTCTGCCAGGGGAACATGGCGCCCTTGTAGCCGTTTTCACGTGCATACTCTCTTGCCGCATCAAGCCTGCGATAGCGGTACATAAGAAGCGCCTTTGAAATTTCGGGAAAGTGGCGGTTGAAAAAAGGTAAAATAAATATTTCATCCCAGAAGATATGACCTCGGTAAGCCTCACCATTTAAACCACGAGCTGGCATTCCTGCATCGATGGATGGATTGTGCAACGAAGCTGTGCACATCATGTGATATGTGTGCAACCGAAGCAGCTTCTGGCTGTATCGATCGCCTTCGATAATCATATCAGCCTTTTGCCATATTTTTTCCCATGCTTTGGCATGTGCTTTGAACAGCGAATCGAAAGAGTCCTCGCTTTCAAGTGAAAGTTTAGCTGCTTTTACCGGATTACTGCACTTTGGATCAAGTGATGTGTGAATCGATGCAAGTTTTTCAATGGTACAGCTTTTGTTCGGACTCAGTGGAATTGTAAATGCTTCTCCGATGTAGCGATTTTCGCTTAAGATTGAACGTTCAATAACTACCGGCTTTCCATGAGACAAAATCCTGGTCTTCGTTCCTGTTACAATGTCGTAATGCGACACATTGGTTCGAACATGCAGGAGAATGATCTGATCTTCGCTGAAGCCCTCCACATGTTCCAGATGATCGCTTGTAAGCTCGCTGTATCGAGCAACATTCTTGTTTTGTATCCGACCGTCAATTCCAGACCGGAACTCGACTTCTCCGCTGTAATTGACTGGCTTCAGGGTAAACTTCAATGCGCAGCGATGTGGATCGTCCATGCTGACAAACCTGCTGCTGCTGATGCTCGTTATTCGCCCCAGATTGTCCTGAATGACGATCTCACGCTCCATAAGGCCGTTGCGCAGGCTCAGGTTCTGACGGTAGCTGAGTATCTTCTGCTCAAACAGATCAATAAACTTGCCCCCGCTGATCCTGAACTCTACAGGAAGCCAGTTCGGAGTATTGACAAAGTCATTGTTGAAAACGGTCTGGCCGTGAACCTCCGAGGGTACTCTGTTGAAAATCCCGGCAATATAGGTGCCTGGGTAGTGGTGTTGAGAACGGGAAGCCCCCTCATAAGCGCCTCTTACGCCAAGGTATCCGTTGCCGGAGGAGGTCAGTGTTTCACGGACTTTTTCCTCTTTCGCAGAAAAATCAGTATAGGTCAAATTCCATCCCTCATAATCGATGCCTTTACTGAACCACAGCTCAATCTCTTTAACCGTAATCTCACCGAGGTCACCGACAACAATATCAGCACCCTGTTCCCTCAATTTTGAGCCTTCGATGTCGCGCGCAATACCGAGCACCATACCGAAATTACCCCGGAAACCTGCCTGAACACCGGAAATAGCATCTTCAACAACAACGCATTCGTAAGGTTCCAGTCCGAGATTTTTGGCCGCCATGATGAAAATATCAGGATTCGGTTTTCCTTTAAGGCCAAGTTCAATGGAAACCTCTCCATCAACACGAGTTTCAAAAAGATGCTCCAGCTTGGCCAGCCTCAGAATAAGCTGGCAGTTGCAACTTGAAGAAGCAATACCAATTTTGATACCCTTCGATATGAGCACATTGATGAGATCGATCGATGAGGTATAAACCTCAGGGCCCTCCTTGATCAGGATTTCGGTAAAGAGGCTGTTTTTACGGTTCCCAAGACCGCACACAGTCTCTTTTTCCGGAATATCGTCCAGTTCACCAAAGGGTAATTCAATATCTCTCGACAAAAGAAAGCTTTTGACGCCTTCCATGCGCGGTTTCCCGTCTACATACTTGTGGTAATCATGAGCAGGGTCAAACGGAACGTAAGGTTCGTTGTTGTTTTCTGCATAATTTTTGAGGAAGGAATTAAACATTGACTCCCACGCCAGGCTATGTACTTTCGCAGTGCCGGTGATGACGCCGTCGAGATCGAATATAGCCCCTTTAAAGATGTTGCTCATACTGTGTATTTACAAGATTATCATAATGCTAAAATGTTGTTACAGAGAGAGTAGACCAAGAATGGTCAAAAGAACGTCAGGGTAAGGAACCGTATAGCTGTTTGGGCAGATTTCCTTAACTTCCTGTTTAAGTTTCTCGTCTCTCGTTACAAAAACGGCCCAGACATCATTACATATCTCCATTGCCTTTTTCAGCATGGGTATGTCCGATGGGGTATCGCCGCATACAAGAGTAGAGCCTTCCGAGCCATCTATGCCCAGTTTGTTGTATATAAAGGATAGTCCGTTGCCTTTGTCAAAATCCATGATTGGGGAGTCTTTTGATGCTCCATCAATCGTTAAAATGATCTCAATGTCAAGACCAGTATCTTCAATTCTGAAATTTCTGCCGCTCGGGTCTATTTCATGGACAACGCTCTTTACCATTTCAAGGAAAGCAACAGATTCATCATCTCTGATGGAGTTCGTGATATCCTGACGGGCAACAGTTGTCTGACCGAATTTTATCTGGAGTGCAGAGCCGATAAAGTTGAATTTCTCAAAATCCTGTTCTTGGAGAAGTACCAGTATTCTTTCGTTTAAAAGCTGAATCAGCTTCTGCTTTTTTTCGTTAATAGGGAAACTGTTGAACTCGCCATTGATATCAATGAACTCCCTTCCTTTGGAGCCTGCGTAAATGAAGGTGTGGCTTGGGTTGATTGAAACATTCAGGATGCCGAAATCTTTCAATGGCGCCGAAGTGATGATAATGGAGTGGTTACAGCAGTTTCTTGCAAAGCGGGTTAGAAATACCGAATTGTAGATCGGTTGTACAGAAGAGCGATAGCGGCCGCAGTAGTTGTTTGTTGTTCCGTCACGATCAGTGATAAAGGCGTTAAAGTGCATTCCCTGGAAAATCCCTACACCATTGTTGACGTAAGAGCGAAAATCGGGAATGAACTTTGCAAGGTAATCGATAAACTTATCTTCACCGTATTCAAGGTAGTAGATGTCTTTCTGGAGCTCCCTGATTTCATAAGTGAGATCTACCTCAATCTGTTTTTTGCCATCAAGGCGCAACAGACGCTGCCCCGTATCATCATCAATATAGATTGTTTCCAGTGAGTAAAGAGCGTTTTTAAGCGATTCAACACATGATTGCCCTACAACTCTCTGCTTGATGATGTTTTTGACTACTGGCTGCCTCAGTTCACGTGTTTCTGCCTTCAGTTGGTAGAGTTCCTTCAGGGTACGAATATCCTGCAACGTGATCGAAGTGGAGCTTGTGCTCAGCTTGCGCTCCTTAAGAATACTCTCGTGCATGCTTTACTGGTAATGGAGTGATGATGGAGTGGTATGTAGAACAATTTAATCAAAATCTTTCAAAAATCGGTAGAAAACTTTAACAAAAAACATAAACAAAGCAACAGATATTTTTACGGCATTTTTGCTTGTTTTTGGGGGGGAGCTGAGTCGGTTTCGATATGAGGGATGTGTGTCAAACTGGAAATCGATCCTGCAAAAGCCGGGTGATGTGGTGGTGGATCACATTTGCCGGTTCGAGAGCATTGATGCTGACAAAGCGTTCATTATTCAGTCGAATGATTTCCCGGTATCCCTTCTGGACGTGCCGGTAAAATTCAATTCCAGATTGTTCCATACGGTCAAGCTCATCACTTTCAAATTTCAGAGGGATTGATTTTTTTGAAAATTTTCTTTTCAAAGCCTCTTCTGGCTCAATATCAAGATAGAAGGTGATATCCGGTGTTATGTTGCATGTTGAAAGAGCGATAATTGACTGAAGCAACTCAAGATCAATACCGCGCCCATAACCCTGGTAGGCGGTCGTAGAGTCGAAAAAGCGGTCAAGAATGACTGTTTTGCCACTTGCAAGCGCTGGTACGATAACATCCTGAACAAGTTCGGCTCTGCTTGCTGAAAAAAGGAGCAGTTCACCAATGGGGCTGATTTTATGCTGGTTTTCAAGAAGGATAAGACGAATTTTTTCAGCCACGGCCGTGCCGCCAGGTTCCCTCAAGGTAACAACATCAACCCCCAGACCAGTCATATAGTTGACAAGTTTATTTATCTGGGTTGATTTGCCTGCACCATCTATTCCTTCAAATGTTATCAGCATGAATACTGCCTGGTATTACGTTCAGGATACCGTTCCAGCGTCGTCGGTTAATGTGGCTGGCCCGTTGGTCGGATCAAAATATCGTTGATATCAACATGGGGAGGCTGACTGACTGCAAACATGACCGCTCGGGCAATATCGTCGGCCTGCAGCTCAGTAGAAGCAGGTTTCTGCAGATGATCCCAGAATGGAGTATCGACAATACCAGGTTCAATCAGCGTCACACGGATTCCTGTACCCAGCATCTCATTACGGATAGCCTGGGCCATGCCGGTTACTGCCCATTTGGTTGCCGAGTAGAGGTTTCTTATGGAGGTAACCCGTCCGACTACAGAGCCGGTGATCAGAAAGTGGCCGCCATTGTTTACCAGTTCGGGCAAGGTCAGCCGAGCTGTTACCGCAGCTCCATAGACATTGACCATGACCATCTCACGCCACTCATCAGGTTTATCCTCACCACCGTAAAACGTTGATCCTTTCGAAAATCCGGCATTGGCAAAAACAACATCAATTCGGCCAAAGCGCTTCAAGCTCTTTTCCACCATCTCCTGCTGCGATTGCCACTCTGCCACATCACAAGTAACCGCAAGCGCGTTTTCAGCGCCTAATTCAGTCACCAAACGCTCAAGTTTATCAGTAGACCGTGCAGCAAGCACTACCTTGAATCCAGCCTCAACCGCCCGCCTTGCGGTTGCCTCACCAATTCCGGTTGATGCTCCGGTAATCAGAAATACTTTGTTATTCATGTTGTTCTTCATGATGGATCAATAGTGTTCAGCGCGCTATGCTTGCGGCCATAAAAATAATAAATGACAACGCCGATAACCAGCCAGCCAATAAGCCTGATCCAGTTTTCCACCGGCAGCGAAAACATCAGCGTCAGGCAGGTGAGAATGCCCGCAATTGGCACAAAAGGCACAAGCGGAGCCCTGAAAGGACGATTGGCGTCCGGATGCGTTTTTCTCATAATGAGCACGGCGCTGCAGACCACAACAAAGGCAAAAAGTGTTCCGATATTGACCAGTTCTGCCAGCAGTCGCAAAGGGAGCATGCCGCCCAGCGTGGCAACAAAAGCACCAGTCAAAAGAGTTGATTTCCAGGGAGTCCTGAACTTTTTATGAATAGCTCCAAAAAACGATTTCGGCAACAGTCCGTCACGCGCCATGGCAAGAAAAATTCTCGGCTGGCTGAGCATCATGACCAGCAGCACAGAGGTGATGCCCGTAATAGCCCCAAGCGAAATAACGAACTGTGCCCAGCCAATGCCCACCTGCATGAAAGCATTGGAGACAGGGGCATCAATACTGATCTTGTTGTAGGGAACCATGCCGGTAATAACAGCAGCAACAGCAATATAAAGAATCGTGCAAACTATCAGGGAACCGATAAGGGCGATCGGGATGTCCCTTTGGGGATTTTTAGCCTCTTCTGCATGGGTAGAAATAGAGTCAAAACCGATATAGGCAAAGAAAATCATGGCCGCGCCAGCCAGCACACCCACAGGAGCTCCGCCAGGGCCTGTTTCACCGAGAACGGTGTGACCAAAAATACTGAGTCCGGAAAACCCGAACGGAGCAAACGGTGTCCAGTTGGCCGGTTTGACATACATCGCTCCGAGAACAATCACCAAAAGCACAATAGCAACCTTCACCATTACCATACCGGCATTAAAATTGGCGCTCTCTTTGATACCCTTGACAAGCACAACCGTGACTGCAAAGGTGATCATAACCGCCGGAAGATCAAACCACGCACCGGTAGAGGTCAGCATTCCATTAGTCGAATCGAAGTCAAAAGGAGCATTGGCAAAAAGTGCTGGAACCCCAAGGCCGAAGATGCCGATAAAATCCTGAAAATATTTCGACCATCCGTGAGCCACTGTCGCAGAAGCCACGCCATACTCAAGAATAAGATCCCAGCCGATAATCCACGCCATCAACTCACCAAGAGTGGCATAGGCATAAGTGTAAGCCGAACCGGCCACCGGTACCATGGAAGCAAACTCCGCATAGCAGAGAGCGGCAAATATACAGGCCATACCAGCAACCGCAAAAGAGAGCGTTACCGCTGGACCAGCTTTGTCGTGTGCAGCAACACCGATAAGCACAAAAATTCCTGTGCCAATAATAGCGCCAACACCAAGGCTCGTCAGGGTAACCGGTCCGAGAATTCTGTTCAACCGATGTTCGCTGTTCACCTCTGCAAGCAGCAACGACAGGGGTTTCCTCCGAAAGCTTTTGTGCATACTACGAGTTTCGGCGGTTCATGACGGAGAGAAAGTAGACCAACTGCATAATAGCCTGGGCCGCTGCAGCCACATAAGTGAGAGCCGCTGCGTCCAGCACCGCATTTACCCCTTTCATCTCAGCGCTCGAAACAATTCCCTGCGACACAAGAAGCTCCTTTGCCCGACGGCTTGCATCAAACTCCACCGGCAGCGTGACCAGTGCAAAGAGCGCTGTACCGCCAAACAGGATGATACCAGCCCATGCAAGCGTCGTGCCGAGTGTTCCAGCCAGAAACATGCCTGCCATAAAGAGAATCGGGCCGATATTGCTGCCGAGAGTGACTGCAGGCACCATAAAGGAACGTAACTGCAACGGAGCATATCCCATCTTGTCCTGCAGTGCATGGCCAGCTTCGTGAGCAGCAACACCAACAGAAGCAATACTTGGCAGACGGTATACCTCATCACTCAAACGCAAAACCTTCTGGCTTGGGTCATAGTGGTCAGAGAGCATTCCCTGGGCAATCTCAATGGTCACATTTCCGAGACCACCACGCTGAAGAATACGCCGAGCCGCCTCAGCGCCACTCACCCCACTTTGGGCAGGCACCTGCGAATACTTCTTAAACGCCGACTTCACCTTGAACTGAGCCCATAACCCCAGCAGCATGGGGGGCATGGCAAACACAAAATACATTGGATCTAAAAACATGGCAGTAGAAATAAGTATCGTTTATCGGTAAAATGGAATGCACCTCCACACTGGTTAACAAGAGCTAACCCAACAATATGAAAAGCAGACAAGTTCCAAAAGGGAAGTCATCTTCGAAGTGTACAGCGAGGGAGAATTTAGAAAAAAAACGGGAAATAGTTATCAGAACTTTTTCTTTCAAGAAGAGAGTGTCATGTGCCATCAACTGACGCATGACACTCCTTTACACTTATCCGATTTTCAATTGGCGATTAGTTGCTTCGCTTTCAAGTTGTGGAATCTGGCTGTACTTTCCTTTCGCCAGGTCAGCACGAACTTTGGTCAGTAATGCGGCACGGGAGAGGGCGTTGTTGCACGCAGTCATCTCCTTGCAGAAATAGTAGGTGAATGCTCCATGCCAACCACCGGCAATATGGGCATCGGCACTCGTCTGGTCAGCACGGCATGCAGCCCAAAGAATGTGATGAACGATACCTTTTTCAAGCAATCCGTGACGAAGTCCTCGTGATCGCTTGTTTTCTACCTGTTCGAATGCCTCAAGCGAGGGAGGCGGCAGGTAGCGGGGTGTGCGGTCGAACAGCAAGTCAATTCCCTTCAAACCGGTACCACTGTGGCAGGTATCCAGATAGACTTCCAATAACACATTGGATGGCAATTGAATGAACAGGTCACGCAGTTCGTCATCGAGAATGATATGGTTTTTGTCCCACTGGTTGCCTGACTGGGCAAGGTCGTGAGGGCAGAACGCTTCGTCAGCACGGTCTGGTTCATCACCGCTCACGTCTGGAACCTGCGTGCCATGGCTTGACATGCTGAACACCAAATAGGTGTATTTTCCCGCCTTTGCACCATCGACCATAGCCTTGAGGTTGCTTATGATGTTTGCTTTTGTGGCTTGAGCATCGGTCAGCACCGCGATGTCGCTACTTTGAAAACCGAGCAGTTTCTGCAGCAACGCTGACATATCATTGGCATCGTTCACACAACCCTGCAATGCAGCGCCGGGATAGTTCTTGAAGTTGTTGATTCCGACACACAAAGCTTTTTTGTTTGTAGCCATAATTATTCTCCTTTATTGTGTTCTGGTAAGGTTTAAAAAGGAACGCACAGCTACCAGCAAACTGAGCGTCACTGTACTTCACTTACTAAACCTTTTGCTTGAGCAGTCTCATTCCCAACGCCACTGGCGTGTAGAGCTTTAATTTCTTCATAAGTTTGATCGCGAAAATTACACGTCCCATGAAGCACCCTCTTCTGTAACTCATCCGTTAACCGTCCTCTCAATAATACACAATGAAATTACAATATTTACAACATATAAAGCAAGAAACGGAAAACTTGCAGGAACTTAACGAAGGGCTATAAATATAGAAGTCCACATAATGATATGCTTCGACTGTCCAGCCTGGGTGATGGCTTTTTTCTCCCTCCGAAACTCCTCCTGACTCATACAGCAGACCAGATCGAAACGATGCGCCACCTCCCGTTCGAGCCAGTCAAAATAAGGAGAATCGCCTTTGATGGCGAGCTTGCGGCTGAGGGAGGCCGGATGATCGGGCAACTGTTCGCTGCAGGAGAGCTGGCGCACCCGGCACCTGATGAGACGTTCTGATCATGCGTTACAACTTTGCCAAGATGGGAA
>SESE01000139.1_pt1 | contig 32168 bp, 25 predicted proteins | sample 3171371 | NCBI WGS metagenome assembly SESE01 (sample SAMN06051881, study PRJNA518727) | freshwater metagenome | biome: subpolar coniferous forest; feature: holomictic lake; material: water; isolation source: holomictic Lake 442, 13 m depth | place: Canada: near Kenora, Ontario | collected... | reverse complement strand
CGCTAACATAACCGTAGACCGTAAAATGCGACACTAAACCTCGCCCAAACGCCACTTTTTACGAAACTCAACTTGTTTTAGCGGACATGTCCGCTAACATGCGGAAAAACCATAAATAGGGACAATCGCACCGCGCATTTGAGTCAAAGACTCTTGACTTGGGGGAAATAGGGCGTAACTTCGGCCTCACCAAGCCCTTGTTCCAAGGAAATCGGACAGGGGTCCATAATACGTTCGGCAGGAGAGACAAAATGGGAATATCACTCATCGGCCCACTCTGGATGCGGCTCTTGGTGGCGGCACTCGTCGGCGCGATTGTGTGGTGCGTCAGGAGCAAATCCTACGCATCGCTGTCGTGCCGAAGCATCGCCACTTCCATCATGCCAGGCGTAGTCATGGTCGGAACCTTCTACGCCCTGGCACTTCACATGCACGCCACCCTCGGCGGCTGGCCAAAGGCGATAGGCGAAGCCGGGTTTCCTCCGGCCTTGGTCAAGCACGCTAACTGGACGTTCTGGTATTTCGAGGCGATGATCTTAACAGTGCTTTTCGCGTGGCCGGTTGCTCTTGCTGTTTGCTCTCTGATTTCACGACTGAGACACTTTATGGCCCACCTCAGTCTCTTTGCCGGATCGTCGGCTCTGTGCTTTGGCCTGATGCTGCTCGGCCCATCCCAGTTCCTGTACTGGTGGTGGGATTGATGAAAACGAAAGCCGAACCAAGCACTGCACGGTACGGCGTACCGCCGCCCGTGAGTGCAGGCGTTCGGCGTCGCAAATAATGATTGATTCAACACATTAGAGTGTGTGACTATGTGTGTGGAGGAAATCGTATGGCGACAAATCTACAACTCGACGATAAATTGATTAAGCAAGCTGTTACGCTTGGGGGACACCACACCAAGAGGGCGGCAGTGACGCAGGCCCTGTCCGACTATATACGCAATCTGCAACAGGAGAGAATTCTGGATCTATTCGGGAAGGTTGATTTCGCCCCTGAATATGACTACAAAAGACAGCGGGCGAAAGCATGAGAGTGCTTGTCGACACCAGCGTCTGGTCACTCGCGTTGCGGCGGTCTGGTCATGTTCCGAATCCGGCTGCGGAGGAACTGAAGCGCCTGATCGCCAGTCACTTGACTGAAATCATCGGCCCGATACGGCAGGAGTTGCTCTCAGGCATCCGGGATCAGGCGCAGTTTGATCTGCTGGAATCCCGTTTGGCCTGTTTCCCGGATATTCCGCTTCATGCCGAGGACTATGTGACGGCTGCCAAAATGTTCAACCTGAGTCGCGCAAAAGGCATCCAGGGATCAAATACCGACTTCCTGATCTGTGCAGTTGCCGTGCGGCATGACTTTGCCATCTTCACAACCGATGACGACTTCCGCCTGTTCGCAAAGTGTCTGCCCATCGTTGTATACGAATTCAAAACACACGACGAACCACACCTTGTTCCGTACGGCTCGCAAGCTCGCCGCCGGAAAAGGTGACCGTTCTGCGAGTCAAAGCCCTGCTTGACGCCGGCCCTGCAGAGTGACAGGATCAGCTACAACATTGAGATGCCAATAACCGATTTCTTCCGGCAATTGTAAAGTTGGCACCATACAATAGTTGGCCTCCAACACGCGGAACAGACTGATGCACTATACTGACGTATCCCGATGGATACATTCGCACGACTATGCGATCGACACGTCCGCGAGTGAACGCCGCACACGAATCGTCATAGCCGTCACTGCAACGATGATGGTGGTCGAAATTGTCGCTGGCACCGTATTCCATTCAATGGCGCTGCTGGCCGATGGTTGGCACATGGGCACCCACGTCGCGGCGTTTCTGCTCGCCGCGCTCGCCTATTACTTCAGTCGGCGTCATTCCACAGATCCCCGTTATACCTTTGGCACCGGGAAGATGGGCGTACTCGGCGGCTTTGCCAGCGCAGTCATTCTAGCGATGATCGCGCTCCTCATGGCTGGCGAGTCGGCTCATCGCATCTTCATGCCCCTGGCGATAAACTTCGACGACGCCATCGGTGTCGCCTTCATCGGCTTGGTCGTTAACCTGTTTTGCGCCGTGCTGTTCAAGGAGAACCACGAACACCGCGCCAATGGAGTTCACGGCAATCACCACCATGGCCACGACCTCAACAGACGCGCTGCCTACGTCCATGTGCTCGCCGATGCTCTCACCTCAGTCACGGCCATTGTCGCTTTGCTGGGCGGCAAGTTCTTCGGCTGGGTTTGGCTGGACCCGGTCATGGGCGTCTTCGGCAGCATCATTGTCGCGGTCTGGGCTTACGGTCTTGTCCGCGACACAAGCGGTGTCTTGCTCGACCGCACCCCGGAGTCATCCGACCTCAGCGACGAGATTCGCAGGGCTGTCGAAAGTGATGGCGACTCGCGCATCACTGACCTTCATGTCTGGCAGGTTGGCGCAGGCCAATTCGCGGCCATCGTCTCCATAGTCGCTCACGACCCAAAGACAACCGCCGCCTATCGCGACATGTGCTGCATCCATGAAGAGCTTGTTCACGTCACGATCGAAGTGCAACGCTGCCCGGACCACAGGCCTGAGAAGGCCGCAGTCTGATCACCGTGCACTGACAAACATGAGCAGGACAACACGGCGCCCACAAGGCGGTGGCACTCTGCGCCGCTAAGCGCGGCGAGGTCCACCGCCGGCCGTTGGCAGAAACGAGACAAAGACCAAGGAAGGCTTGCCTCCGCGGCGAGTAGCACTATAGTATCACATCATGAGAACTGAACTTGTTACGACGTTGAAGCGGCATGCGACGCGGATACTGGCCGACCTGCATGAGTCCAAGGATCCCGTTCTGATCACCGAACACGGCGCCCCGTCAGCCTATCTCGTGGATGTGACGGCGTTCGAGATGATGCAGGACCGGATGACGATCCTGGAGGGAATTGCCCGCGGAGAACGGGCGATCCTGGAGAACCGGACGTTTACTCATGCGGACGCCAGAGGGAGAATGAAGAAGTGGCTCGCCTAGTCTGGACTGAGCCAGCCCTCGCAGATCTCGAAGCGATCGCTGACTACATTGCCATGGACAACCCGGCGGCTGCGAGCCGACTCGTCCAGAGGGTATTCGAGAGCGTAGAGCGGCTGGAGCGCTTTCCGTCCTCCGGCAAGCGTCCGCCCGAAATGACGCGTATGTCCTGCCGCGAAATCGTCGTCACACCCTGTCGAATCTTCTACCGGTTTGAGGGAGATGACGTGTTTCTACTGCACGTGATGCGGGCAGAGAGTCTGCTCAGGAGATGGCTCATCGAGGAACGCAACAGAACCCGATAGAACTGCCAACCACACCTCGGACCATACAGTGTCTCGGCGCCCGCGGCGGGCACCGAGCGGCACACGCCGGACGTTCGATCTGGGGGCAACAAGGTAACAAGGCAATTGACACTGGCGTATGCAATGTGTACACTGTATGACAGAGCAATACAGAAGGAGAAGACATGAGCACCGCAGTGTCGATTCGATTACCCGACGTTCTTGCAAAAGAACTTGAGCAGATCGCGGACGAAACGGAACGGCCCCGGTCTTTCCACATTCAAAGGGCCTTGGAGTCCTACATCGAGGACTTCGCCGACGTCCAGATCGCCCTGGATCGGCTTCGCGACCAGAAGGATCCAGTCGTGTCCAGCCGCGAAATGAGAAGATCCCTTGGCCTTTGACATCGCCTACAAGAAGAGCGTCCAAAAGGACCTTGCCAACCTCGGCAAAGCCGAGGCCAGGCGGGTACTCGATAAGATCGAGAGGGATCTCGCCATTCGAGCGGACGCGTATCCCGTCTTGAAGGGGCAGTTCGCAGGCCTGAGGAAACTGCGTGTCGGCGACTACCGTGTCGTCTTCGCCATCCTCGGCGAGCAAGTCCTCGTGCTGCGAATAGGCCACAGACGGGAAATATACGACAGGTAATCGAACCGCAGAATCACGTAGGAAAGACCGCCACACCCAACGGTGACCCTCTACATTCGGAGGTCATGATTCGATATTCTGACATCGGGAGTTTTCACGGCGTCCACATTCATCGGCCCGCCGGTTCCATCTAGCCTCCCTTCCACCAGTTGGTTACCCTTCCAGAGTGGGCTTCGAGTAGTAGTTCTTTCACGTATTCGCGTGTGGTCCTCATACAGGGGACTTACACCCCCATTTACAGCGCGCCCATGCTGGGCGCACACCATGTTCTCAACCGTACCGTTACCCCTGCCGGGTCAACGTCTTGCGCATCAAGCCGGCATACGAGCGCGGATTCCAACGGATGGCGATGCAGGAGGTAGAACGGAATCTGAAGGCGGGTAACACCGGATTGGTTGAGAGTGCCGTCGCGGAGTACAATCGCACGGTGGCAACGGGAGACACCTTCGTCGCGGCTGGTCGCCTCCGGCAAGCTTTAGTGGAACCGAAATAGGAATATGGGCGAACCACGCGTTTCTCTATTCGCCCCCGCGGCGGGTGGCTCAAGGAAATACGCGGGCGTTCGCGGCCCGTTGCCCTGTCACCAGCTTCTTGACATCGCGTCGGATTTGCAGCAGATTGGCATGACTATCTATATTGACGGTGTGGGCCTGTGGGTTCCCCAAGGGGGTGGCGTGAAAAGATATCTGGTGTATTGCCTGCTTATAGTTGTCCCGGCTGCACTGGTCTGCGCCGGCTGCGCTTCTTCATCGGCCGATTTCAAGGCCGAGTATCCAGCCGCAAGCGGAACCGTGATCGACACCGTCTTCTACACCAACGGCATCAAGAAAGCTGAGCGGACCCTCCTGTTTGGTGTGCCGACGGGAACGTCCACGACCTGGTTTGTCAGCGGCCAGAAGCGGAGCGAGATCAACCTCGAGCACGGCGAAAAGGACGGGCTCGAGATAATGTGGTGGGAGACTGGCCGGAAAATGAGCGAGTGCACTTACAAAGCCGGCAAGAAGAACGGCTCGCTCAAAGAATGGAACCAGAAGGGCCAGCCCCAACTGGACTACACATACTTCGATGATATGCTTGAGGGGCCCTACACCGCGTGGTGGAACAACGGGCAAAAACGGGCCGAGGGGATGTATTCAAGGGGACAACGCGTCGGGCTGTGCAGGGAATGGGACGCAAAGGGCGAGCTGCTGCTTGAAGTGGATTACCCGATGCCCGACCGGCCGGCGGGTGCAGCGGCGCCTTGGACCGCCACCGACCAGGGGGCATCTTCGCCCACCGACGGCGGAGCGGCGCCGGCCCCGGAAGAGGCCGCTGGCGGCGCGCCGGCGGCAGAGTTCTGACGACAATGCTATGAACAGAATTGATCCCAGGCTTCTCGAAATCCTGGCTTGTCCCGCGTGCAAGGCCGCGGTTCGCGAGGGTGCCGATTCGCTTTTGTGCTCAAATCCAGCCTGCGGACTGGCCTACCCCGTAAGAAACGGCATTCCGATCATGCTGGTTGAAGAGGCCCGGCCGGGCAGGAGTGCGCAACAGGGCGGCGCGGCAAAGAGCGGTTGATCTCCGGCTCCTCCCAACGGCAATTGTCCGGCGCGGTATTGTCTCCGTGATTGGGCGCCGGGGATATGGTCCATCGCTGGAGGCATCTGAATTGTGACCGACGCAGGAAACACATCTTCGGGGGACAATCCGACCGCCGCCGCAATTGAGAGCGCCAGGCGCCTGGTCGGTGGCGGCTCCCTCAGCATCGTCATGCCCGCCTACAATCTCGGGCCTAAAATCGCTGACAACGTCCGGACCGTCCAGTCCGTCTTCAAGAACCGGGTGCCGTTCGAAATCATCGTGGTGGACGACGGCAGCACCGACGGCTCCGGTGAGGAGCTAAGGAAGGTCGCCGCCGAGGTGCCCGAGCTGATTTCCGTAAGCCTGCCGAAGAACGCCGGCAAGGGGATCGCAGTCATGCGCGGCTTCGAGGCCTCGCACGGGTCACATGTTCTCTTTCTCGACGCCGACCTGGACCTGCCGCCTGCCCAGGCGTTCCACTTTTTTGAGATAATGGAGAGCGAACGGGTGGAGGTTGTCATAGGCTCCAAACTGCTTTCCGGATCCACAATCCGATCATACCCCTGGCACCGGAGGCTGACGACAGCCGCCTACTACGCGATGGTGAAGATCCTGGTCGGCCTCCCGGTGCACGACACCCAGACCGGGATGAAATTGTTCAAGCGGGAGGTGTTGCAGTGGACTGTTCCCCGCATGCTCGTCAAGCAGTTCGCTTTCGACCTTGAGTTGCTTGCGATCGCCCACTCCAAAGGCTTCCGCATCGCCGAGGCGCCGGTGACCATCCGGTTCCAGGGAACATGGGGCTGCTTCTCCCCGGCCATGGTCCGCAAGACGGCAAAGGACACACTCGCTGTCTTCTACCGACTGCACCTTCTGAAGTACTACCAGTCCATACCGGACACAAGCGTGCCCGAACCGCCACCGCTGGTCTCGATCGTCATCGCCCTTCCCGCGCCGTCAGGCTACCTGGACGAATGCCTCGCCGCCGTACAACGGCAGACGTGGCAGAAATACGAAGTCATCCTGCTCCCCGACGAACCATCCGGCCGGGCGTGGCCGGAGAAGATCCGGGAGCATCCAACGGGCAAGTGCCGTCCCGCCGAGAAGAGAAACATGGGCCTCGCGGCGGCAAAGGGCGATATCATTGCCTTCATCGACGACGATGTCGTGCCAGTGGAGGATTGGATAAGGCGGGCGATCGTTCACTTCTCGGCCGCCGGCACGGCGGCCGTCGGCGGGCCGGCGGCCACGCCCAACAACGACCCATACATGGCCAGGCTCAGCGGCGAAGTGTTCGCAAACCGGCTGGTGTCAGGACAGCATCGCCGCCGCTACGTCCCCGTCCGCGTGTGTGAGGTTGATGATTTCCCGAGCTGCAACCTCTTCGTAAGAAAAGACGCCATTACGGCACTGGGCGGATTCAGGACCGATTTCTGGCCCGGCGAGGACACATACCTCTGCCTCGAGATAGTGAAGACGCTGCGGAAGAAGATCATTTACGATCCCCGGGTGGAAGTGCTTCATCACCGTCGCAAATTATTTCTCCCGCATCTCAGGCAGATAGGCAGGTACGCCCTCCATCGCGGCTATTTTGCGCGGCATTTCCCGGAAACGTCTCGCAAGGTGTCCTACGCCCTGCCGTCACTGTTTGTCCTCGGGCTGCTTTTTGGCGGAATGGCGGCGGCCGTGTGCCAGCTGTGCACATATCTATATGTGGGTGTTGTGGCGTTCTATGCGGCGCTGACGTTCCTGTCATGTGCGCGGCGCAATCCGGCGGCATGGGTGCTCGTGTGGCTGGGTGTTATGTCGACACATCTCTGGTACGGCGTCCGGTTCATGGCGGGACTGCTGGTGAAGCGACTGCCGAGCGATGTGAGAAAGTTCGATCACCCTTCGGAGGCAAATAACAGGGCCAATTAGCTGTTGGCCCGGCGGCTGTTCGGATAGAATGCCCGGCTTGAAGAAAGAATCCGGGCGGCCCCGGCGACACGCCGGCTGGCGCGGCTTTTCTGGAGAAACGATGAAAGTTGCAATTGCATATCCACCGCTCCCCTCGGAGAAGGGCGTTCCCCTGCTCTCCCAGAACCGCCAGTTCCAGTGGTTCAACGAGGCCACCTACATATTCCCTGTGGTGCCGGCCTGCGCGGCCACAATGGCGAGGAATGCCGGGCATGACATCGCCTGGCTCGACGGTATAGCCTCGGAATGGACCGGAGACGAGTTCGTGCGGAGATCTGTCGAGGCGCAGCCCGACTTGATGTTGATCGAGACCAAGACACCGGTGGTGAAGGCCCACTGGGCATGGATAGCGAGGCTCAAGGAGAAGCTTCCGGCGACGAAGTTCGCGCTGACCGGCGACCACGTCACCGCTATGCCCGAGGAGAGCTTCGGCATGTGTCCCGTGGACTACGTGCTCACTGGTGGCGACTATGACTTCCTGCTCGTGAACCTCCTGGCACACCTGCGGGATGGCGCGGCGCTGGAGCCCGGCATCTGGTACCGCAGCGGGACCGGAGTCGCAAACTCCGGCAAGTTCGTCTGCGGGCACAGCCTGCGCCAGCTCCCGCGGATCGACCGCAAGCTCGTGAACTGGGAGCTCTACAGCGTCAAGAACGGGAATTTCCGAAAGACGCCCGGGACCTACATAATGAGCGGGAGGGATTGCTGGCACGGGAAGTGCACGTTCTGCTCGTGGACCACCTTGTATCCCACCTTCAGGACGCGGGACCCCATCGAAGTCGTGGATGAAATCGGCGATCTGATCGAGCGGCACGGCGTGCGGGAGATCATGGACGACACCGGCACCCTCCCCGTCGGCAACTGGCTGAAGACCTTCTGCGACGCGCTGATAGCGCGCGGGTACAACAAGCGCATCAATATCGACTGTAATATGCGATTCGGCAGTCTGGGAATCGATGAATACAGGCTGATGAAGAAGGCGGGATTCCGTTTTGTGCTCTTCGGGCTTGAGTCGGCCAACCAGGCCACCCTGGACAGGCTCAACAAGGGGCTGAAGGTCGGGGACATTCTTCGCGGCGCGAGGGACGCCTCACGCGCCGGACTGGCGGTCCACGTCACCGTGATGTTCGGGTATCCATGGGAAGGTCCCGCCGAGATTGAGCAGACAGTGAAGCTCGCCAGGGAGTTGATGCTCAAGGGGTATGCCCACTCGCTGCAGGTCACGCTGGTAATCCCCTACCCGGGCACGCCACTGTTCAAGGACTGCGAACAACAGGGGTTGCTGACGACCCTTGACTGGAACGACTACGACATGCGCAGGGCCGTGATGCGGAGCGGAGCAGGCGAGGAGGACATCAAGGCTGCAATACGCAAGGTCTACCGATCGTACTTCCACCCGTCGTCTTTGTGGTACAGGTTGGTTCACGCCGACCGGCTGATCGACGATTTCAGGTACTACTGGCGCGGCTTCTTCAGGATCGCCGGCCACCTGCGCGACTTCGGGCGCTGAGCGTCGGCGCCATCCGGCATTCCATTCTGTGCGCCGGCCCGCGCGATACCCGGGGTTAGATCTCGAGCTTGTCGCCCGAGATCACACCGCCAGATATGAGCATCTTGAAGGCTTCTTCGACGCTCATTCCCGTCTCCTGGATCTCGGCCGCCGCAACAAAGAGAAGGAAACCAGTCGTCGGGTTCGGCGCGGTAGGCACAAAGACCTTGAACATCCGCCCGCCCGCCCTGTCGTCAACCGTTCCCGTGACAAACCCGAGCGTCCTCACCCCGGGGCGCGGAAACTCCACAAGCACAACGGACTTGAAAGCGTTGCGGTTTGTGGACGAGATCGCATCCACCATCTGCTTTGAAACCGAGTATATACTCTTGATCACGGGAATGCGGAGAATCAATCCCTCCGCGAGCGCGATGAATCTCACGCCGAGGATGTGCGTGGCGATCACACCCACGATGTACATCAGGATGACAAAGAGCACGAACGAGAACGCCCTTATCACCGTGTCGCTTACCTGGCCGACGCCGAGGAACCAGCCAAGGCCAAAACGCACGAGCGGTTCAACGACCGATGCGGTAGCACTGAAGACAAAATTGAGGGTGAAGACCGTAATGCCGATCGGTACGAGCACAAACAGGCCGGAGATGAGCCGGCTTCGAAGGTGTCTTCCTATGTTGCCCAGTGTTGACATGGTTGTTACGCTCGAATCGCTTACTCTGCGCCATCCCAGCAGTAGGTGCAGAGTTTCTCCTTGGGCAACCCGATGGCTGTCACGAGGTCACCGAGATGCTGGTACTGAAGCGTTGTCAGGTTCAGTTTTGAGCAGATCTTTTCCGTCATCCTGCAGTACTTCTCCGTGGATGGATCCGCGTACTCGGCCAGCGCCGGATTTGAGTCGGGGCCTTCGAGTTCAATAATGGCCTTGCGCGCCGCGAGATCCAGCTCGGACTTGGACCTGGAGAAGTTCAGGTACTTGCACCCGTAGACAAGCGGCGGGCACGCGGGCCGCATGTGCACCTCCCTGGCGCCGTACTCGAACAACCTCGCGATGATGTCCTGGAGTTGTGTGCCGCGGACAATGGAGTCCTCGCAGAAGACGAGCCGCTGCCCGTCGATGAGTTCGCGTATGGGCAACAGCTTCATCTGCGCCACAAGGTTGCGTGTGGCCTGATCCTGCGGCATGAAGCTTCGCGGCCAGGTCGGGGTGTACTTCACAAAGGGCCGCCTGAACGGGATGCCGGCCTCGGTGGCGTACCCGATCGCATGCGCGACACCGGAATCGGGAATGCCCGCAACGCTGTCCGCTTTCACGGTGTCGCGGCGGGCCAGCAGGGCGCCGCACTTGTTCCGCACCACCTCGACGTTGGCGCCTTCATATGATGATGAAGGATATCCGTAGTAGACCCAGAGGAAGGAGCACACCTGCATCCTCTTTCCCGGCGGCACCTTGCACTCGATGCCGTCGGCGGTCATGAGCACCACTTCGCCGGGTCCCAGGTAGCGGTCAATTTCATAGTCGCGGTTGGGAAACGCGCTCGTCTCAAGCGTGGCCGCGTACGCCCCGGACTTCCTGCCGAGGATGACCGGGGTTCGGCCGTACTTGTCCCTCGCAACGTAGATTCCCTCCTCAGTCAGGAGAAGGAGGGAGCAGGAGCCCTCGATCGCATTCTGGGCCGCCTGGATGCCTTCGGCGAAGCTTGGCTCCTGGTTGATCAATGTGGCTATCAGCTCGGTGGGATTCACCTCGCCCCGGGCCATCTCCGAGAAGTGTGTCGACTTCCTGCGGTACGCCAGCTCGCAGAGCTTCTTCAGGTTCTGGACCACGCCAACGGTGACGATCGCGTAGGTGCCCAGATGCGAGCCAATGATGAGGGGCTGGTCCTCGTAGTCGCTGATGCTGCCGATGCCGCTCGTGCCGTGCATCGTCCTGACGTCCTGCTCGAATTTGGCGCGGAACTGCGCGTTGGTGATGTCGTGAATGTAGCGGACAAAGCCATTGTCGTTCCTGACAACCAGGCCGCCACGCATTGTGCCGAGGTGCGAGTGATAGTCGGTACCGTAGAACAGGTCGGTGATGCAATCCGTCTTCGAGGCAACACCAAAGAAGCCGCCCATAGTTCTCCTTCTGCCGGTTGAGGCCGTTTCATGCGTGCAAACAATGGCGCAGTCAGTGCGGGGTCGCGAGAGCATCCATCGACGACGGACGAGCAACCACCAAGGAGGACCACATATACTCTTTGGCTCGGAGAGGTCAACAGCAAAAAGATCAGACAACAAAAGATCTCACTCGTGTCAGCTCCCATGGGTCGCCTTACCTGCTAATGGACACTGGTCCAATGTTCAGGCAGGACCGATTCATTTGGCTTGCGTCATGGAGTGGCTTTCCTGCGCCGGGCTCACCGGAAGTCCCGCTCCATGGGGCGAATGTCACCAAAAGGCGATGTCCCGGGGCGGCGGGAATGCCCGCCACCCAACTGCGGCTCCCGCTCCTCCATATCCTGTCGCATGCTTGTGCTCAATCGCTCCAGCCATGGTCTTCCATCCGTCCGCTTCCCCGGATCAAACATGCGTCCCAAAGGACACAAACCCGGTAATACGGATTTGACACCAGCGTCCGTTCTGTTACTCTGGACCCAAGTATGGGTCGCGGGCTGCACGCCTGCCCTTGCGGACATATCTTCGGAGGAACCTGCATGAAGGCTAGAGTGATACTTACGGCTGCAGTTCTCGTTATGGGGTTTGTGACTGCTGCACAGGCTCTTGATCGCGACGCGCGCGTCATTGGCCAACTGGGTGTCGACGTGCGGTCCTGCAAAGACCTTGATACAATGCGGATAATCGCCTGGGACGAGACAGCCCTTGGCTACGAGCGTGACTGGGCGGTACTTTCCAGCGTGGCGGTCGGAAAATTCAGGGAATCCGAGGACGACAGCAATCCGCTCCTCTGGTTTGCCGCCCTCGGTACAAAATGGTACGCGCTGCCAACAACGAGCCTTCACCTCCTCGGTTCCTACGAATGGCTTGGCTCGGGAAAAGGATTCCGGGTGGCCGGCGGCACGGTCGGTATTGAACAGCGGATAACATCGCGGCAGGCTGCCCTCTCTCCTTTTGTCAAAGCCGACGCATCAGTCCAGAGCGTGAAAATAGACCCACTGGAAACAGGCAGTAAGGAATTCACGAGCCTGCTGCTCCGCGGCGGCGTCGGCTGCGACATGATCATGAATGACGATGTGACGCTTGTATTTGAGGTCTTTTTCACCAACTCAATGGGCTCCTCCGATGACGCCGACCGGGACTACGCGGACGGCTGGGGCGGCACAGTGGCCCTGAAATACTTCTGGTTCTAACGCATTCGGGCTCTATTGATGTACATTCGGTACATCGCGCCACCTTTTATCCATAAAGCGTTTGCCATCAATCACTTACGGCCACAATTGGCCACCTGCGTGCACATGGCCAATGTGGCGTCCGATAGATAGCCGTCCATCCGGTGGAGTCAAAATGCGTTTGAGTAAGGCGGCATCACTGCTTGTTGTAAGTCTTTGTGATACAAGTACTTACGAACACTACAGCCGTACCTATTCAGCGAAGAGACAGCCTGGTGGGATCGAAAGACGATCTCTTGATTGGGTCTTCAACAACCGGCTCCTTCCGTCCATGGCTTGCCACGTCTGATTACAAGAGCCAGCAACGATATGTCAGTTGGATTCACACCCGCTATCCGGGACGCCTGCCCGAGGTTTAGCGGCCGAATTCGCGACAGCTTCTCGATCGATTCCTTTCGCAGGCTCGTAATAGCCTTATAGTCAATCCACGCGGGTATCGCTTGCTCCTCCAAGTGCCGGGACCGCGCAATCTGCTGCTCCTCGCGCACAATGTAGCCTGCGTACTTGGTGGTAATCTCTATCTGCTCGACAACATCATCAGAAAGCCCCGCCAAAGCCCCTGAAAGCGAACGGTAGCCCACATCTGGACGCCGCAACATCTGGATCAAACTGATACCATCCTCATCCCACTTGGTAGAGAGCCTCTCGATCTCCCCATTGATCTCGCCAACCTTGCGCTCTGTTTCCGCAAGATGCGCATCGGACAGCAAACCGATATCCTTCGCCCTTGCGTGCAGTCTGAACCGGGCATTGTCCTGCCGCAGGGCCAGCCTGTGCTCCGCTCGCGACGTAAACATCCGATATGGCTCTGATGTGCCCTTCGTCACCAGGTCGTCAATCATCACTCCAATGTATGACTCCTGGCGCGGCATGACGACCGGAGGCCTCCCGAGACAGTTTCGAGCGGCATTCACTCCCGCAATGAACCCCTGCCCGGCCGCCTCTTCGTATCCTGTGGTTCCATTGATTTGACCGGCCAGATACAAGTGCTCACAGAGTTTTGACTCTAAAGATGGCATTAGTTGTGTGGGATCCGCAAAGTCATACTCTATAGCGTAGGCCCAGTCGAGAATTCGTGCATTTTCAAGCCCAGGAATTGAGCGAACCATCTCCAATTGCACATCTTCAGGGAGACTATTGGATATGCCATTAGGATATATTGACGGCGTATTGCGCCCTTCAGGCTCAATAAAGACGTGGTGCTGCTCTCTGTCCGCAAACTTGACAATCTTATCTTCAAGCGATGGACAATACCGCACGCCGGTACCAGCAATGAACCCTCCGTATAGGGAACTACGGCCAAGATTGCTCCGGACTATTTCATGAGTTCTGGCTGTAGTATGCGTCAGATAGCAAGGCAGCTGCGGCTCAACCAGCGGCCATGGCCGAAGCATGGACGGCGGATGTTCCACGTGGAACACTGAATCAGAACCCTGTCGATGTTCCACGTGGAACATTTGCCATTCAGTGCGCGCAGCATGCGAAAAGAACGGTGGTGGCACAAGTCCCGGCTGGATTTGCATTGCGGCGTAGTTGAGCGAATCAGCGTGCAGTCGGGGTGGTGTTCCCGTCTTGAGCCTCGCGATCCTGATTCCGAGAGCTTCAAGCGAATCGCTGAGTCCGGATGCCGCTGGCTCTCCATTTCTGCCGCCAGGATACGACTTATCCCCGATATGGATAGTGCCCCTGAGGAAAGTCCCTGCAGTAATCACAACGCAATTGGCTCTAATATGCGACCCATCGATAGTTTCGACACCAAGTAGCCGCCCATTTGTCAATATCAGTCGCGAGACAGAACCTTCAATGATTCTAAGTCCTTCTGTCTGCTGGAGAACCGCCAGCATGCGCCCGGAATATGCATATTTGTCGCACTGGGCGCGATTGGATCGGACTGCAGGACCTTTCCGGGTATTGAGTATGCGGAACTGGAGTCCTGTGTAGTCGGCGTTCTTTGCCATTTCGCCGCCGAGGGCGTCGAGTTCAAACACTATATGAGACTTGGCTATGCCACCGATGGAAGGATTACACGACATTCGTCCGATGGCGGCCTGCTCCATTGTCACCAAGACGGTATCAACGCCCAGTCTTGCCGATGCCAGTGCGGCCTCACAGCCGGCATGTCCTCCACCAACTACAACTACATCACAAGAGACGGTCACAGGTCATTTTCCTATACAAAATCGTGAGAAGACTCGATCAAGGAGGTCGTCATGATACACTCTACCGGTAATCATGGCCAATTCTTCTGCGGCCGAGCGCAGCAATGATACTGCTGGCGCAATGGCCTCCTCCCGACCATGTGCAAGAAGACTCATAGCCTCTCTGGTATCAACTGAAGCCGCCAGAATTGCCTGCCTATGACGCTCAGATATGGTCACTCTGGCAGGCCCACCGGAATACCTGGCGATCCTGGATGCGAGAGTTGTCTTCAAGTTATCAACAGCCCCCGGCTTCAAAAAACAGGCTGATATTACTGGGTATTCTGCAATACTTGAGGGTTATATCGTCACCCCGAGATCTACCTTGTTGAGAACAACTATAGTCCTATCCGGCGGCATCAAACTCAGGGACTCCCTATCCGTCCGATCAAGAGGTTGTGATGCATCAAGGATATGTATGTGGAGATCGGCTTTTTGCATCTGCTGCTTTGCCCGAAGCACTCCTTGGTGCTCGATAACGCAGTCTGTGTCACGCAATCCAGCCGTATCAACCAGGCGCAAGAGTATCCCATCAATGATCAGACGCTCCTCGAGCGTATCGCGTGTCGTTCCGGGATGATCTGCGACAATGGCACGATCCGTGCCAAGGAGTGCATTGAAGAGGGTGGACTTCCCAACATTTGGCTTCCCAGATATGACAGTCAGAACACCGTCGCGGACCACATGCCCCTCATCCCAGGTCCCCAACAGGCGATCCAACTGCCGGCCGACAGCATCTGCCATGCGGCAGCTCTCCTCGATAAGCAGCGGTGGCATTTCGTCATCAGGGAAATCCAGTCCGACCTCCAAACCACCTGCCAGCGACAGGATGTCGTCATAAGTCTTTGTTACCCAGCTATTTAGAGCTCCGCTGAGCTGCTCGATGGCTGCGGCGGCCGCACGGTCGGATCCGGCGCGAATGAGATCCAGCACGGCTTCTGCCTGCGTGAGGTCGATCCGTCCATTGATGAACGCGCGCTTTGTGAATTCGCCCGGTTCTGCGAGCCGCGCGCCTGCGTCAAGGACTCTGCGCAAGACCCGCTGGGCAGAAACCACTCCGCCATGCCCCTGGATTTCGACGACATCCTCGCGGTATAGCTGCGTGGCGCCCTGAAGATGAGGAGGACCGCCTCATCCACAACCGTGGCGCCTGGCCCGCCGGCCGACGGGTTATCCCCGGCGGTGACCTGACCATGGATAAATGTGCCGCCTTCGCGCCGTGAGGGCGGGGGATTGTGGCACGTGAAGACGCTGTCTGCGATTGCCAGGGCCGCAGGGCCGGACACGCGGACAATGCTGATCCCGCCCTCGCCCTGTGCTGTGGCAATTCCTGCAATTGTGTCCTTTTCATCGCCGATACTCATGCCTGGATCATATCGGCATCTTTAGTCGCCCGCAACCACCGGTTTCGTCGAACAGTCCGCGCTGTGGGGCTCACCTCTGTTGCAGCTGGCCAAAGTGAAGCGACTCACAGCCCGCTCGAGTTTCCGAGCCCGGTTAGCCTCTTCCCTGTCAGCACAGTTCGGCGGCTCCTTCGCCCACGCAAAAATATCTTGTGCTCGCAACACCTATTCAGCTACAGTGGCTGCGAGCTTCTGAAACCCTGTTATCTTTTCTGGGATCTTACAACAAGTGGGGGTGGATATGTACAAGATGGCTATTGGTTCCCGTTTGGCCTGCATTGTGGCGCTGGTCGCCTGTACCGGTAGTTCTTTGCTCGCAGCGAAGGCGCCGACGACCGTGATTGTCACGCCGTCACGCATCAGGGTGGTCCAGTTGGTGCAGGACATGTTCCGCACGCGCACACTGCAGGTGGTCTCTTACCAGGGCAAGGCCGCCACCGTTGATCCGGTATTGCACAAGTGGAACGGCAAGGACTGGACGCGGATCACGTTAGAGGATTTCCTGGCAACATTGCCGGAGCGCATCGTGCTGATCGGCGACGAAACGGCCCTGCCAACCGTCCTTGTAGAGGCCTCGTCGCGGAGCGAGGATGCCAGAACAATACCGACTTTTGATGTTGCATCCGTACTTGGCGAGTTTCAGAAACTCTTTGACCTGAGTCCCGCAGAGATGACCGCGCTCGCCCGTAATAACGGCGTGCAGGTCGTGGACCGCAACGCCGAGCTGAGGCGTTACGGCAAATACTACCCCGGGCCCGGCTACGACCAGCTGCAGGGAAAGGCGCCGCAGGAACAGCAGGAAACGACTGGGAAGCAGGCAATCCCGCCGGAGCCGGAACTTGCACCGGTGAAGATCGAGCCGGTCGGTCCTGAAGCGTCTATGGAGCCCGCCGAGACGGTCGCGCCCACAAAGTCGCCAGCACCCGAGTCTACGAAGGTGGACATCTCGCCGGACGACAAGTGACAGACGCCGGGGCGTTCCTGAGTGGCTCGCCCTGGAAGAGCGTGCGCCTGCACTAGCCCCGAAGTTGGCCGTTCCCGTTGACGAGGTACTTGTAGCTCGTCAGTTCCTCCAGCCCCATCGGGCCGCGTGCGTGCAGCTTATCCGTGCTGATGCCTATTTCCGCGCCCATCCCGAACTCTCCGCCATCGGTAAAGCGCGTCGAGGCATTGACGTAGACTGCCGCGGAATCCACTCCCTGCAGGAAGAGTTTCTGCGCGCCCTTGCTGCCTGAAATTATCGCGTCAGAATGGTGTGTTCCGTAGCGGTTGATGTGGGCCACGGCCTCATCCGTGGACGCCACCACCTTGACCGACAGCTTCAACGCAAGGTATTCAGTCGACCAGTCAGCCTCGGTCGCTTCCCGCATTGACGGAACAATCGCACGAGCCCCGGCGTCTCCCCTGAGTTCGACACCGAGGGTGGCGAACCGGCCGGCGAGCATTGGAAGAAAATGCGGCGCCACCTTCGAGTGAACGAGGAGGGATTCCATGGCGTTGCAGGTGCCGGGACGCTGGCATTTCGCGTTTTCACATATCTTGAGGGCCATATCGAGGTCAGCATCCTTGTCGACGTACGTATGGCAGACCCCTTTGTAGTGTTTTATCACCGGAACCCGCGCCTGCTCGGTTACGCTGCGGATCAGTCCCTCGCCACCGCGGGGAATGATGAGGTCAACCAACCCCTCGAGGCGGACAAGCTCCGTCACGGCCTGGCGGTCGGTGGTGGTGATTATCTGGATTGCGTCGGCGGGCAGCCCTTTCGCCCTGCCGCCGGCAAGCATGGCATCAACAATTGCCCGGTTCGACTCGAGGGATTCTTTTCCGCCCCTCAGAATCACGGCGTTGGAAGTCTTGATGCACAGGCCCGCCGCATCAGCGGTCACATTTGGCCGCGCCTCGTATATGATTCCGATGACGCCGATCGGCACCCTGACCTTTGCGATCACCAGGCCGTTGGGACGTATCCAGCGGCTGATCCTTGCGCCGACAGGATCGCGGAGGCCGGCCACGTCATGGAGTCCGCGAACCATTGCCTCAATACGGCCATCGGTCAGCTCGAGGCGGTCCAGCATCGCCCCGGAGAGGCCATCGGCCCTGGCGGCCTGCATATCGCGCAAATTTGCGGCTTTGAGCTGCTCCCGCCTGGCCAGCAGTTCTGCTCCCATCGCGAGAATGATTGCGCTCTTTGCCCTTGCGTTCAGCACGGCAAGTTCGCGCGCCGCGGCGACAGCCCGCTCGCCCATCTGGACCATTTCTTCGTGCAGGTTGGTGCTCATCTGATTCCCATCACATGGACGGCACAATGAATGTGCCAACGTCCTTGCCGCTGATTATGTCCTCTATGATACGCCGCCGCCTGCCGTCAGCTATTACGACATTCACGCCGGCCTTCGAGACCGTTTGGGCGGCCTGAAGCTTGGAACCCATGCCACCCTTTGAAAGCTCGTTTCCGGAGCCGCTGACCAGCCCGAATGTGCTGCCTGTAATCGCCTCAAGGCAGCTGATGCGGGCTGTGGCCCCCGACTCAAGCGGGCGTCGCACGCCGTCAACCGTGCTCAACATGATGAGCAGGTCAGCCTGGATGAGCTTCACAAGCATGGCGGAGAGCCTGTCGTTGTCACCCAGCGTGAGGTCCGCGCGGATCTCGTCATCCGCAACCACGTCGTTTTCGTTTATGATCGGTATGACGTTGTTGCGCAGGAGGTTGGATATCGTCCGGCGGGCGTTTGTGAGCCGGATCTTGTGGATAAAATCGTCGCGGGTAAGCAGGACCTGCCCAACGATACAATCCTCGGCCGAGAAGAGTTTGTCGTACCTTGCCATCAGGCGGCTTTGTCCCACCGCGGCGGCCATCTGGAGGTCCGGCAACAGGGATGGGCGCCGCTTCATGCCCAGCGCCTCCATTCCAGCGCCAATGGCACCTGATGTAACCACCGCCACCTCGTATCCGCTGTGATTGAGGCAGGCCAGCCCCTTGACCAGGGCGCGTATGCGCCCCATGTCCGGTTGCCCGGTCTTGCGGACAAGCACGCGGGTACCGATCTTCACGACAATCCTGCGGGCCTCAACAAGCCCTTCGCGATATTTCAGAGATGCTTTCACAGTGATAGGGAGGCTACCGAAAAACATGTGCCGAAACAATCCAAATCTGGTACGGTCGTGGTCACATCACACACCGGAGGCGAATGAAACAAGAACTGGGCAGACAAACGAAGATGCGGAAGCTGGTAACCCTGCTGAGAAAGATGCGCGGGGTGGCCGTGGCTTTCTCGGGCGGCGTGGACAGCACATTCCTTGCCGCAGTTGCGGCCAGGGAGCTCGGCGATCGCGCACTTCTCGTCACGGCCCTTTCGCCAACCTATCCCGCGCACGAGCAGAAGGAGGCTTCCAAACTCGCCGCGCGGCTGGGTATCAGGCACATCTGCGTTGATTCTGACGAGCTCCTCATCCCCGGTTACAAGGAGAACCCGCCCGATCGCTGCTACCACTGTAAGGCGGAGCTCTTCAAGGTACTCAGGCGGGTGGCCGACAAGGCTGGCATTCGCTGGATTGCCGACGGTACCAACGCCGACGACCTTGGCGACTACCGGCCCGGGCGGCGCGCGGCTGAAGAGCACAAAGTACGCTCGCCGCTTCTTGAGGCCGGACTCTCCAAGAATGACATCCGGGCTCTTTCGAGGGAAATGAACCTGCCCACGGCGGACAAACCGGCCTACGCGTGCCTGGCTTCGCGCGTGCCTTATGGCTCAATGATTACCACGGAGAAGCTGTCCGCAATCGACAAGGTAGAGACGGGAATCAGGAAACTTGGCTTCGGGCAGGTTCGCGTGCGCCATCACGGGGAGATTTGCCGCATCGAGGTTGAACCGGATGCCGTGGGGCGTGTATGTCTCCCGGCGGCACGGCTGAAAATCGTCGCGCTGGCGAAGCGCGCCGGCTTCCGGTATGTCTCCCTCGATCTCGAAGGCTACCGCACCGGAAGCATGAATGAAGTGCTCAAAAAGGCTCCGGGCCGGGCAAAGGGTTCGCGCTGAGATCCAAATCCTGGCGGGCGGCTCTATTCCGGCTTGTCTTCCCCGATCAGCTTGAGGAAAGCCTCCTCATCCAGGACCTCGACACCGAGCTCCCGGGCCTTGTCCAGCTTTGAACCGGCCTCCGCGCCGGCTATGACAAAGCTCGTCTTCGCCGAGACGCTTGATGAGACATTTCCGCCGAGCGCCCGAATCCGGTCGGTTGCCTCGTCACGCGAGAAGCGTTGCAGGGTACCTGTCAGCACACAGGTCCTGCCGGCAAGTCTGGCAGCCTGCGCCGCCCCGCCGCCGGCCATCACCGGTCTCTCGCCACGCGGGTCGATCCCCAGCTCCCTCAGCCGGCTGAGGATATCGCTGCCTTGCTTCGATTCGAAGAACGCAATAACGCTGCGCGCAACCACGGGGCCCACCTCGGCACTGATGCCGGACGCCTCAACCTCCGCCTTGAGCACGGCGATCTCCTTCTTGAGCAAGTCGTGCTGCCGGCCGCGTTCTTCGAGATCTCCGGCGCCGTTCGGCCGGTGTTCCTTCGCCCTCGGGGATATGCGCTTCGCCTCGCGCGTCTTCGCGTCGAGGCTGACAATGCTTCTCAGGAGTTTCGAGTCGGCCACCGCGGCCAGTGTGTCGTGATGCCTGGCCAGCTCGAACGAGATTGTCTCGCCGACATTCTGCACGGCAAGGGCATGAAGCCAACGGCTGAGCGGCATTGCGCGGCTCCGCCCGATCGCATCAACAATCTTCGCCGCGTTCTTCTCCCCGAGAATCCGCGGCTCCTCGTCCGTTCCAAGGTTCAGCGCGGCCAGCTCCCGGACCTGCAGGCCGAACAAATCAAGCGGTTCGTTTGCCATTCCGCGTTCCACCAGCTTGTCCGCAACCACTCCTCCAAGCCCCTCGATGTCCAGGGTGCCGCGCTGGGCAAAGTATTCGATGCGCCGCGTCTTCTGGGCCGGGCACTGGAGGTTGTCGCACCGCACAGCAACCTCATCCCGTTCGGCCGAGGTCGCCTGTCTGCGCGCAACCGGCGCGCCGCATGCCGGGCATGAGCCCGGCATGACAAAGGGCTTCTCCTGCCCGGTTCGCTTCCCGGGAACCGCCCGGACAACGGCCGGAATTACCTTGCCGGCCCGCTCGATCACAACCGTGTCGCCGATCCGGATATCCTTCCGATGGATGTCCTCCTCGTTGTGGAGAGTTGCCCGGGATATCTGCGTGCCGTCCAGGAACACAGGTTCGAGTTCGGCCACCGGCGTGAGAACCCCGGTGCGGCCGACCTGCACCGTAATGTCCCTCAGCACGGTCTCGGCCTGCTTGAGCCAATGCCTGGGCTTGTACGCTATCGCGGAAGCCGGCGCCTTGGGCTTCAGGCCAAGGCGGGACGACTGGTCAAGGCTGTTGACCTTTATGACTATGCCGTCAATCTCGTAGGGAAGCTCGCTTTCCCGGCCCTTGAGGTCCTCGGCGAGCTTCTGGGCCTCATCAATGGTCTTGCACAGCCACCAGATCTGCGGCACCGGCAGTCCGCAGGCCTTGAGGTGCTCAAGCTCCTCGGCATGCGTCTTGAAGGCGATCCCGCTTACTGCCCCGATGCCGTAGAACACAGCGCGTATGGGGCGCTGCGCAACAACGCGTGAATCCAACTGCTTCAGGGAACCGGCGGTGGCGTTCCGGGTATTGGGAAAGGGTTTCTCGCCAGCCGCTTCAAGTTTTGCATTCACCGTGATCCTGTCCGCATCCCGCATGTACGCCTCGCCGCGCGCCTCGAGAAGGGCCGGCGCTATGGCGCCGGCGAGCCGGAGCGGTATGCCGCGGACCGTCCGGAGATTGGCAGTGATGTCGTCGCCGACAGCGCCGTCTCCACGGGTGGCGCCGAGGACCATCGCACCGGCCTCATACCGGACACTCACAGACACCCCGTCGACTTTCGGCTCGATCACGAACTCAATATCCTCGCCGGGGAGTTCCTTGCGAACGCGGGCCTCGAACAACCGGAGTTCACGCAGATCCTCCGCCTTCTCCAGGGAGAGCATCGGAATAGCGTGGCGGACATTCTGGAATTCTTTCAGGGGGGCGCCGCCGACGCGCCGGGTGGGGGAGTCCGGTGTTACAAGGTCGGGAAACTGCTGTTCAAGGTCGCGGAGCTGATCATAGAGGATGTCATACTCCCGGTCGGATATCTCGGGCCGTGCCTCCACATAGTAGAGTGTGTTGTGGCGGTTGATGTCCTCCCTCAACAGCTCGATCTGCCTTTGTGCGTCGGTCTTGTTCATGATGAAACGCCCGCCGCAGACCCCGGGTTCTTTCGCCGAGGAACGCGCCGTCCTTTAAGTTTCCCCGCCCGGCCCCGGCTGCTCCCTGACGGCAGCCGCTGCGGGTTCAACCGGCAACCTGGCGCGCACGCGCAGGCCGATTACGCCGCTATCAGACTCACTGTCCCGATCAAGGCGCAGGATTGTGGATTATGGACAACATTCGTCTGTCTTGTCACGGGAAAACGGGTTGCGCCGCTGTCATTATGGACCGAACAACATCCTCTTCTTGTGAGGGAACGCGGGGGCCGGATCAAAGCCGGTCGACCAGCGCCAGAGGAGCGAGTATCCCATGCCGGATGCGCCGTTGGCCAGTTGGTCAAGCACAAGGTGCTGGATGGCGCCAAGCAGGATTCCAGCCACCCAGGCGTTGCCGTCTCCCAGCAGCGACACCGCGCCAAGCACAAGAAGCCACTCCCATGCGTGTAGAACAACGTAAATCCTTGTGTACTGCCCCTTGTAAAAGGAGGAAAAGAAGTTCCGCCAGTCGGAGCGGATGCCGAATTCGGCAATATAGTCGACGAAGTGATCAAGATCTATCAGGACGCCGGCAAGAAATGCCGCCACCGCCATCCGCCAGCAGGGACAAAGGTAATACAAGACCCCCGAAAATGCCGCGGAAACCACCACGTGTTGCCCGACCTTCATTTGACACCCCAAAATGCAGTTCGCGGGGAGTTGTACCGCGAAAGCCCCATGGTGTCAAAAGGGTGAATCCTCCCGGAACTTGCGGCAGCTATATGCTTTGCTTTCCAGGCACGCCTTCTGTACGATCTGCCCCAGCTGACGGACTGCTTGAAACGGGAGGTTTCCCCGGCCATGGCACGCGTGTTGATAGTTGACGACGAAGTGAGCATCCTCACCGTGATCGGCTCCATTCTCCAGAGCGAGGGGCACAAAACCGTAACAGCATCTGACGGCCTCAAGGCGAAGAAGTTGATCCTCAATGGCGGATTCGACCTGATGATTTCAGACATCCGCATGACACCCATAAATGGCATGGAATTGCTTAAGCTGGCCCACGATCATCATCCCACCATGGCAGTGATCATGCTTACCGCGTACGGCCAGGTTGAGACCGCGGTTGAGGCGCTGCAGTTGGGCGCTTTTGACTACGTTGCAAAGCCGTTCAAAACCTCTGCCCTCATCGCCACGGTGAAGCGTGCCCTCGATTTCCGCAAGCTGGAGTCAAGCGAGAGCGCCGGCGCCGGGAAACCAGTCGGGGCGAAATAGCCCGGGCGCAGCATGGTGACAGCCGGCGCGATAGTCACTTCCCGTATTTCCGTCAGGGCTGGACTCCCGGCCGCGATGGCGTTCACCGCACTGCAACCCTGGCGGGCGGCCCGCCGTCTTGTCGCATCACTGTGACTGGGCCACCGCCTCGAGCGCGCCGTCTGTGGCCTCAGTCCACAGACCGGGCATCTTCTTCAGGACCTCACCGTTGCAGTTCCTCCACGCAGTCTTGCAGAGTTCAGGAATCCGCGAGAGCATCCGGTCCCGCAGCGTCAGCCACGAGGCGCCTTCCGCCGCCCCGTAAAGCTGGGAGCAGTATTCCAGGCACAGTCCCCAGGCGTTGGCGGCCTCGGCCTTGTTGCCCAGCTTGCCGTGGCGTACCGCTTCAGCCGCCAGTACATCCACGGGATACCCGCCGGCGCTCTCGACAATGGCCGAGCCGATCAGTTCCGCCGCGTGGCACTGCAGGGCCTCGGTGATCTCAGCATCCGGCGACAGGGTCGCCGGCACCGCCCTGGGCCATGGATCAACCGAGAGGCTCCTGCTCGACTCGGCAATCCGCGGCGGGCCGAGGAACGGTACGTCCAGCAGTTCCTCGACGCTGGAGAACTGGATGCCGTCAAGCGCGGTCCTGCCCTCGCCGAACTCGAGGTCGAGCGATAGGATGTTCCTGGTGCCGGCGTCGAGCGAGCCGGTCACGGCGGCCTGCAGTCGCGCCTTCTTCGAATGCCGGCGGCGGATGGTCTGGTAAAGGTAGACCTCCTGCGAGAACACTGTCTTCGTCACATTCTTTGCATCCGGATTGTACTGCGGATTCTGAATCTCGCGGATGTCGCGGCCGACCTTCACGACCGCCCGCTCGATTTCCACCGGCGGTGCGTCAATGATCAGGAACTCCGGCACGCTGCACTCGATCACGTAGTCGCCTTCGCGCGTCTTCTCGCCGGGTTTCCCGACGACGAGGCCCCGGGCCAGGCGTGTCTTGTTTGTCGCGTTATCAGACAGGAGCGCCGTGCATTTGGCCAGGACCTTTGCAGCCAGCTTCTGGTTCTCCCTTGTCAGAGGGCTGAAGTCTCCGATAACCAGCCGCCTCTGCATAGCCGCGTCGATCTTCTTCTGGGCGTCGCCGCGCGACTCCGCACATCTCTTCTCCCAGATGGCAACCTCGTCGGGGATTCGTGTCCGCCGGTCGCGCGCGAACTGCACGACCTCCTCGGCCATCCTGCACAATGTCAGGGCGATTCCGTATGCATCGCGGTCAAGCTGGTTGTTCGCCTGGGTCACAAGTTCGCTCGTCGCCGCCAACAGCATCTGGCGGTAGCTCTCCATCAGCGGGGCGGTGGCCGCCGTCCGCCTGTGTTCGGCCGAGACCGCCGCCTCCTCGAGCTTCTCGCCGGCATACCGGTATGCCGGCCAGTACTTCTTCCTGGCGGCCAGCAGCCTGACCTGTTCCGCCCAGCACTTGCCGCGCAGCGCCGCGATGTCCTTTTCAGGCGCCAGGAGCTCCTTGTCCACCTGGTCGGCCTCGAACCTGCGGCCTGCGGCGGTCTTCAGTGAATCGCGAACCCGCCGGATGGCGTTGTCGGCGTCGGCAAGGATCGCAAGGCAGCCGGCCACATTAGTCTCGGTCGATTCCGGTGTGCCGAACTTCTTCTGCAGGTCCGCCGCGCGCTTGAGGTAATTGCCGCTGATGTCCGGGCCGAGCGCACCGAGCGCCGCCTTGCTCTTCGCCGCCAGGAGCTGCGTCTCGAGCCGCAGGATGTCGGCCCCGTCCCTGTCGAGTTGCTGTGCATCAAGCCATGCCGCCTCGGCCTCGGCGATGTTTCCGGCCTTGAGGCGGGCTTCGGCCGTCTGCAGTATCGCACCCACCCGGCCCTCGAGCGCCGTCATTGCCGACGCCAGCCTGGCGAGTTCGTCGGCCCATTCCTTCACGTACAGTGCGCCGCTTATGGTTCCGTCCGCCCTGTGGGTCGCGATGTAATCCCGGACCTCCTTCAACGCTTCCGGCGAAACACCGCGCAGGTCGGGACTGCCTGCGGGCAGCGATGCGTCTATCTCGACTGGCGCAAGCAGGCGCGTGCGATAGGCGCGCAATTCATGGAGCGTGCCCGGCATGCTGCCGGCGACCCTGCGCGGGTACTCCGCATTCGCGACCCGCGCGACACAGGCCTCCTGCTGCCTGGTGTTGCCGGCGGCAGCCGCCAGCCAGTACCCGACGGCCGGATCGGCCGTCATCCTCGATCCAGGCGGTGTCGCGCACCCCCAGATCAGCGCCAAGGCCAATGCCGCAACGGCTGACCAGAACCACCGGCACGATTTCCATCCATTCATTTCCTGTTCTCCTCGTGTCTACTTGAGAAGGATCTCAGTCCGGACTGGCAGCACCACCCGGAACCCGACGTTTTCAGCGGCGTCAAAGTCCACCTTCGACCATGGCATGACCTTGTCGGCGGTGCGGTTCTTGAAATTGCCGCCGCAGACAACCATACCCGGCCGATCCCTTTCCATGCTCTGCCATTTCGCGCTCCTCATGGCGAGCTCTCCCATGTTTCCGCACAGGTCAAAGACCCCGGTGGGATAGCGGAACCGGCCGTCGGCAACGGATGATCGCGGCCCATCCTTGTAGTAGAACCACACGACCGAATCCGAATGATCCCGGTCCAGTTCCTCCCTCATCCGCTGCCACGGCACACTCCCCGGCGCGGGGTACCAGTCTATGCCGAACCTGGCCGTGTACTCCCACTCCTGGTCCGTCGGCAGCCTGAAGCCGTCCGCCTCGAAGTTGGCGGTCCAGTTCTTCCCGTCCGCATCGCGCCGGTATACCGGTTGGAGCCCGCATGAGTGGCTCAACCAGTTGCAGAACTCGAACGCTTCACCGGAGGAGGCAAGCCTGCAGGGGTAGTCGTTCTGCTGGATGGACTGGTTCTCCAGCTTTCCGCTGAAATACTTCAGCATCTCCGGATCCCTGCCGACCTCCGCCCGCGCCCCGTCGCGATAGGCGCGCATCATGCCAAGCGTTGTCTCGACCTTTGCAATGTAGAACGGATCTTTGATCGTGATCTTCTCGGTCCTTGCCGCCGGGACCAGGAGCAGGTCCACCGCGCACGCGCGCGCTTCGGCGCCTGGTGTCTGCGGCCTCAGCACGACAGACAGCGCGCGCGGCATCATTGCCGAGCTCGACTGCGAGAACTCCTCGGTCTTGAGAAGTGTGTCAGTGTACGGACTGTGCGCCGGCCGGCCGCCGTCCTCCCTCGTCACGGTGAGCGTTTCCGTCAACGGCACCGGAAGGTACTTGCTGAAATCGACCTGCTTCGACAGCTCGCTCCATCGCTTTATTGCCTCCGGAGACACCAGTTCGTCATGCGCGCCTCCCTGCATGGTGGCGGCGCCCAGCAACGCGCCTCGTGCCGCGGCAAGGAAACGCCCGTCCCTGGTGCTCCGATACGACCCGATTGCATTTTCGCCGATGTGAAGCCAGAGCCGCTCCTGCTCCCTGCTGACTTCGGGATCACCCCTGACGTCGTCGTACTCGGGCTGCGAGAGACTCAGCCGCGAGTTCTCCAGCCTGGCCGTGGCATCGTCAAGAAACGCCTCGTATGAGGAGGCGACGATGTTCCTGATCCGGAGCATCCGGAGGTCCTTGAGAAGCTCCTTGAGGATCTCTGCCTGTTTGTTGACGACGTTCGGGACCTGTTCCGGGCGGACGGGCTGTTCGGCCTGCGGGGCGACCGCGGTCGCGGCGGTGGCAGCCTCCGCGGCCTGCGGGGCAACATCAGCCTGCGCCGGCGCAGTGGCCACCGAGCCGGCCGGGGATTCAGGTTGTGCGACTGGCTTGGGTGCCGTTTCTGCACTCACTACCGCCGGCCCGGCCGGCGGCGGCGGCGCGGTGACAACCGGCGTCTCAGGCCCCATGCCCTGCGTATCAACGGGCGGGGCGGACTGCGTGCCATTGCTCGCGGCGGATTCCACCGGCACACTCACGGCTCCGGGCTGCGCGGCGGCCGGGCCGCCCGGGCCCGCGACGGATTCAGGCGGAACTGCCGGAACCCCGTCCGTCGTGGACAAGCCGGCCGCCGGGGTGGGGCATGCTTCCTCCGTCCTGGCGGCGGCAGCCGGGCGGCGGAGCTGGCCGACCACGATCCACCCGATCATTCCCAGCGTCATGCAGGCGCATGCGGCAGCCACCCACCGCCTGGTGTTGCGCTTGCTCCGCTCCTCTGCCACCCATGTCTGCCACTCATGGACGGCCTCGGTCTCCTTCTCAAAGAATGTCGCCTGGGTGGCGGCGCAGGTCGGCGCGGTGTCGTGACTAACGTCGAACTCGCTGTACTCGTCAACCTGAAGGGCGCCGATTTTACCCATCTCCTTGAGGGCGTGCATTATCGCCCTTCGCATCTGCGTGGCGCTCTGGAATCGTTCCCGTGGATCCCTATGGATGCTCTTCCTGACAATCTGCTCCACGAGCGGATGCATCCGGAACACCTCGTGTGAGTAATCCACTGTCACCTTTTCGATACCCGTCGCCCTCGCCACAAAATCCGCGGCCGCGTCATCGCTGTTCTTGGCAGATCGCGGTATCGCCGGCTTCCCTGCAAGCGCTTCGTAGAGGGAAAGGCCCAGCGCGTATATGTCGGTTTGCGGCGTGCCGCGCGAATTCTCGGAGACAAACTCGGGAGCCATGTAATCCCAGGTGCCTGGGGCGGCGCCATGCGTCTCGGTCCCGGACACATCCCTGGCCACGCCAAGGTCGAGGATCTTCGCCTTTGCCGGGTTGCCCGCCGGTGCGTAGAGGTTGCCGGGCTTAATGTCGCGATGGATGATTGGATTGACGTTCTCGTGAAGGTATTGCAGGGCATCCAGATAGTACCTGAAGAGCAGGAGTGCCTCGCCAACATCGAGGCCGGCCCCGGCATCGAAGATCCTGTGCCGGAGGCTCCAGTGCGGCATGCCATCGAGGTATTCCATGACAAGGAAGAGCTGCTTGTTGCCGGTGGAGCTCACGCTCTCGAAGAAGTCGATATACTCAACCAGGTTGGAATGGGCGTATTTCCGGAGGATGTCGGCTTCCTTGACAAACCTGCGCGGAGCCCGGTCGGTGAACAACCGCTTGATGGCAACTATCCTGTCGTCGCGGAGCCGCCTTGCCTTGTAGACCTCGCCGAACCCGCCTTTGTCCAGCCCCTCGAGGAGTTCGTATTCATCTCTCCCCTTGTGCTTCAACACGCGCGGCCGCAGTTCACGGAAAGCCGCCATCATCTCGGCAAAGGTCTGGAACCGCGCCTTCCTGTCGTGGTTCAAACCCTTGTCCACGAGGCCGGTGAGATGGCGGATGACCCTGAAGGCGATGGGCGAGTGCGAAGGCGGCTTCGGCTGGCCTGTGCGCCAGCGTGCAAGGTATTCGAGTTCCGGCCGCTCTCCGAACCGGCCCCACGGGAGCTGTCCCGAGAGCATCTCGTAGAAGACCATGGTCAGGCTGAAGACGTCGGATATCTCGTCGCCGCGGAACGGCCCGTCGTCGCCGGACCGCGCCTCGACATCCGCGGTCGCGAAATCCGGGGCCATGTAGTCGAACGACCCCATGCAGGAACCGCCGCCCGTCTTTGTCCCGTCGCCGCCGACCTTTGCAATCCCGAAGTCGAAGAGGCGCACGTGGCCATCGGAGAGCACAAATATGTTCGAGGGCTTGATGTCGCGGTGCACAACGCCGTGCTGTTCCCGCGCATAGATCAGACCGGCAAGGGTCTGCTCCATGATGTCCCTGGCCTCGGCCCAGGGGAGTCCGCGGGGATGCGCCTGCAGCCTCTCCTTCAGGGTCTCGCCCTTCATGTACTCCATGACAAGGCAGTTCTGGCGTTCATCCCAGTCGCCGCGGGCCACGAAGGAATCCCTGTACCTCACGATGTTCCGGTGCGACATGTTACGGAGAAGGTCCGCCTCCCTGCGGAAGCGGGCATCGGCGGAGTCGTCGAAGCAGGCCTCCTTGAAGACCTTGACGGCAACGGTTTCCCCGTCGCGGAGGGACCTTGCCTCATACACCGCCGCCTGGGAGCCGTCGGAAATCCGGCGAATGACCTCGTAGTCGCCCAGTTTCCTGGTCACAGGCTTGTTGTCGTTCTCATCCATGTCCACAAAAGTTCCACTCTTGTCGCGATCGAAAGTGATCTGCGGGGATGATGTGCGGGCAGCTTCCGGTCAGCGCCCGTCTTCAACTTCCGATACCTGGCCTTCAACGATATGAACAGCAGCCTTCATCTCATTGAACATGGCGCGGATATCCTGGCATCTTGCCTCGTCCTGCCACACCGCCGGCTCGGAGGTGGACTGGCCGCCCATGGTCTTCCCGTACAGCAACTCAATCCTGTCCAGGATGGGGACCAGGCCTTCCGCGGGCTGCTGGCGGAGCGCCTTCACCCGCGCAGGGACCAGGTCCATCTGGGCGGCAAGGGCCTCACGTTGCTCGCGCACCGACTGCAGGAGGCGGGGCAGGACCTTCGCGGGTCTGTTCCTGACCGCCATCAGGGGAATCTGGCTCTCGCCGCATGCGGCAAGCCACTTATCGAGCCCGTCCAGGTCTTTGACTATGCCGTCGGCGCGGGCAAGACCCGTCGCCAGCAGATCCGCATCGCCCGACCCGGTGAAGGACCACAGGTCCGCCAAAGTTCCGGACGGATTAGGGCCCAGCACAGCGGCCTCGGCCTGGCATCGCCTGATGGCGCTGCGCACATTATCCAACAGATGCCGCTGCAGCCTGTACATGGTCCGGCAGACCGCGTCGGCCCGCAGTTCCGGTGATGCGCCAGCACCCACTTCGGCGTCCTCGGGTGGCCGGCCAAATCCAGCTTTGCCGCAGAGGGAGGCGATCTCCTCCCGATACTGCCTGGGCAGAATCGCCGCATCCGGCGCGTTGTCGCGCACCTTCGTCCACAGCGCTACCCAGCTTGAGTACATCACTGTGCTGGCGGAATCAGGCAGCAGATCCGGCACACCCGGCTGCCACTTCTTCACATAGGCATGCATCGCGCCCCACTCGCCGGCCTGCAACGCACCCTCGAGCCTGGTCGGCATCGTCGCCCGCAGATTGCGGATATCAGCAGCCGCCAATATGGGTGGAACCGGAGCCTGCACGGCCGGCGGAACAACCGGTGTGACGGCAGCCGGAACAGCAACCAGCAGCGGCACAGGCTCTGCGGCGGGAGAGGGGGGTGGTGTGGCGGCAACAGCGGGCGCCTTCCGCGCGGCTGCCGTTCCAGGGCGCGACTCCGGCGGCATAACAAGCCACCATGCTGCGGCGACAACCGCCAGCCCGAACACAGAGACTCCGATCCAGACGGCCGAAGACGGCTGCTTGCTGGCCGGCCCGGCCGGTGGCGCCTCGCGCACCTGTTCCGGCTCCGGCGCTGCATCGCGTCCCGTCGTTTCCTCTCCTCTTAAATCCGACGGAGTGACACATTCCAGGTCGCTCGTTGGTGATAGCGGCTGCTGGTCCGGAGCGACAAGGCCTGCGCCGTCGTCCGACGGCGACGTGGTATCCCGGTCGATTGGGCCGCTGGCGCACTGGCTCTTCTCCTCTTCGGCCATATCCTCCTGGGGGATAAAGTCATCCGACGCGATCTCCGGCGCCGGTACTGCCGGCTCCGCGGCGGGTGTTGCGCCGTCGGGCTGGCCTTTCACGACCTGCTCACAGGCAGTGGTGGGGGCTGCGGGAGCAACCGGCGCAGGCGCAGGCTCGGCGGCGACTTCCGGCGCAACAGCCGCCGTCGCGACCTTGCCGGCCCTGATGATCACCACTGTGATGTTGTCATCGCCGCCACGCCTGTTGGCCTCGTCGACAAGAATCCGGCACAGCTCCTTCGTTCCGGCGGTCCTGTTCGCGCGCAGGAGAATGCCGAGTGCGTCATCCGGAATCATCGTGGTCACGCCGTCTGAACAGAGAAGGAAGAGGTCTTCTGAAAGTACGTCTACCGGCGAGTGTTCAAGGTCCACGCTAGCCCTGATCCCGACCGCCCTCGTCACCATTGCCCTGAACATCGGGCCGAGGTTGTCGCGATCGTCCAGGCCGGCTTCTGAAACGAGGGAGTGGTCTTTGGTCAGGCGCATCAGCGTATCGCCCCGCAGCCGGTAGGCGCGGCTGTCGCCGGCGTGGAAGACCGCGGCGTTGCCGGATGCGACCGGGTCGAACGCGAGGATCACCACCGTGGAGCCGGCTCCTGATGCCCCGCGCCGGTCGGCGTGATCCTTGATCCATGCGTTGGCATTCAGTGCGGCTTCAAACACGAGTTCCTTGGTTCGCGTGAAATCTGGCTCCTGCCCCGAATGCCTGCCGGAAAACGCCTCCTCGAGAGCATCGACAACAGCCCTGCTGGCGATTTCCCCGTCCGCGGCGCCGCCCATTCCATCCGCCACGCAGAATACGCCACTCTCCGGAAGGCACAGCACGGCGTCTTCGTTGTTGGCTCGCTGCTTTCCGGAATCGGTAAGTTCCGAGGAATCAAGATGTGAAAAGCGCATGCGCCACCCCTTGAATTGGCATGTATCCCCTGCCAGGACGCAGGGTCTGCCGGCAACACAAGCCAGAAGCCCCGGCGGCACGGTGCCGCCGCTCACTGTCGTCCATCCAACACGAGTCCCGCAACAGTACGCCG
>SESE01000138.1_pt1 | contig 32214 bp, 31 predicted proteins | sample 3171371 | NCBI WGS metagenome assembly SESE01 (sample SAMN06051881, study PRJNA518727) | freshwater metagenome | biome: subpolar coniferous forest; feature: holomictic lake; material: water; isolation source: holomictic Lake 442, 13 m depth | place: Canada: near Kenora, Ontario | collected... | reverse complement strand
ATAGTTTTTCAGCATATCCTTTCTCTTTTCCCGGCTTTTGAACATCATGTCAGCCGGAAAGTCATCGGTTTTCTGTGAAGGGACTGCATTGAAAAAGTGGCTTATCACATCATTGTAGTTCTTCTCACCTACAATTTTGGAATAGTAGGATTTGACGCTCTCTCCCTCTTTCTTGAGCTTAAAGATATTCGGGCCGGAGAGAAGCAGTTCAAGAATATTGAGCTGGGAGACAATCGATTTGATGTGGTCATTCACCAGCAGGGTGAAGGGTACCTTTGCACGCGGAATGATGGTGTCTGTTATGCCGCACGCGTCAACAATGTCGAGCAGATTCTGATAGGAGCTGTAACAGGTGTGTGCCCCAAGTTCAAGCCAGAATTTATTTCCGTTTGCGCTGTACTGGGGAGAGGCAAAAGAGCCTCCAAGCGTATCACTCTTTTCAAGCAGGGTGGTTTTCATGCCAGCCTGGACACAATAAAAGGCGAGAGAGAGGCCACTGATACCACCACCAACCACAACAACATCGTTTTGCATCATAACAGACAAGGAGTTACATAATATCGGTGAAAAAACAGGACTGGAAAAAAAGATCAAAAAGCAAACCAGCCAGGAACAAATCGAAAAACTTGCGGTGCAATTTAATGAAATCAGGGAAGAAGACCGCTTGTATCAGGGCTGTTTTTCATCATCCCGATAGTTTTGTGCATAGCGAACATAATTTTCAGGCGACTCCTCAATATTCTGCCGCTCGGCATCGGTTATCGGGCGCATCACTTTAGCGGGCACACCGGCCACAAGCATCCCTGACGGCACCGTAAAACCCTGCCGTACCAAAGAGCCGGCAGCAACAATTGACCAGGGTTCAATCACGCAATCGTCCAGCAGCACCGCCCCCATACCAATCAGCACATTGTCTTTCACGGTACAGGCGTGGAGCACTGCGCCATGGCCGATGGTCACGCAGTTGCCGATGTTCAGCGGGCCGGTGTCGTGGGTAACATGGAGCGTTGCATTATCCTGCACACTGGTTTTTTCGCCGATGCGAATCGGACAGACATCGCCCCGTATCACCGTATTGAACCAGACACTCGAATACGCGCCGATATGGACATCGCCAATCACAAAAGCGCCATCGGTCATAAAAACCGTCTCATGCACCTGCGGCCACATCCCCTTGTAAGGCATCACTTTTCCCATATAAAATAATCAGTTAGAGTTACTACGCCGATTTGGAAAGAGTCAACTGAACAACAATAAACAACAGAAGAGACAAGAAATGCAAATGAATTATCAGTAGAGAAAGCCGAAAAGAGAGCCCATGCAGGTTGAAGATGATTGCACGTCGGCTTAAATCCGCCTTTTGCTTTGAAATCTGCAAAAGGCTGGATCCTGAAAAGAGAACGTTCAACTTCGGAAAAGAGTCGTAGATAGCCTTGATGTCAACCGCCCAGTCAGGATATTTATGAATTTCATCCACCATCAACCCTTTTACTAATTTGCGCTTCACCATATCCAACCATTATGGTTATCTTTCCTCCTTGAAATTCACTTTTCATAACTTGAGCACAGCCATGCGCATCTACTTTGAATTCGACAGGCACCACACCAGTTACCGGCAGGAGACATTGGTCGGTATTACAACCTTCTTCACCCTGGCCTACATCATTATCATCAATCCGGCCATTCTTGCTACCGCAGGAATTCCGAAAGGGGCTTCAATGACTGCGACAATCCTCACATCCATCTTTGGAACACTCGTGATGTCCCATGCTTTCGCTTACCTTCTATCTCTTCTACCCTTACCACTAAACTGCACGAACAATGCTTAACGCAAAACTGCGAATAGCCCAGATTGATTGCACACTGGCCAATTTTGATGCGAATCTTGCCAAGCATTGCACCCTTGCGGAAGAGGCTATCCGTGATGGTGCCGATGCCATTGCCTTCCCCGAGCTCTCGCTGACAGGGTATAATGTGCAGGATGCGGCACAGGATATTGCCATGCACATTGAGGATGCGCGGCTCAATCCCCTGCGTGAATTGAGCCGAAAGATCTGCATTATCTGCGGCGGCATTGAACTGAGCGACGACTACGGCGTCTATAACTCGGCATTCATGTTTGAGGAGGGAGTTGGTCGCAGCATTCACCGCAAAATTTATCTGCCGACTTACGGCATGTTTGAGGAGCTGCGCTACTTTTCAGCCGGTCAGCAGATCAAGGCGGTCACCTCAAAAAGGCTCGGCAAAATCGGTGTCGCCATCTGCGAAGATTTCTGGCACGTCTCGGTGCCATACCTGCTCGCCCATCAGGGTGCCAAGCTGCTCTTTGTGCTGATGTCGAGCCCCCTGCGCATGTCGCCCGGCAGCGGCAACCCCGCTATTGTTACCCAGTGGCAAACAATCACCTCGACCTACTCGTTTCTCTTCAGCAGCTATGTGGCCTGCATCAACCGTGTGGGAAATGAGGACAGCTTCACCTACTGGGGCAACTCGTCGCTCACCGGGCCGGAGGGAAAGGTGATCTGCGCCGCTCCCCTGTTCAAGCCACATGTCATGGATGCAGTGCTTGATGTGACGGAGGTCAAACGCGCCCGCCTGCATTCGTCTCATTTTCTGGATGAGGATCTGCGATTGATCGGGGCAGAGCTGAATGAGATTATTGCGCAGGGACGGCGGGGTTAAGTGGAGGTGAAAATTAGCTGTAACGTCTGTTGGCCATCTGCTGTACACCTGAAGAGATCAGTGACGCAAGCGTGAGCAGCAAACCCCAAAGCAGCGACACTCCACCACCTGCAAGGGCAGCAACAAAGCCGGCACTCACCCCCATGGCAATAACTGCCGCAAGCCACAGCAGAGCTATCAACAGCAGGAGAAACATCCTGAGCGATTTCAGCAAAGATGGAAGAGTGGCAACCGCCATCGCCACAGCCAGCGTTATCCACCAGGTGGTATCGGAAAGAAAAGGCATCATCACCTCATCTCACCTCCGCCATACCGGCAGGTGCCGACAGTGCCCCGGTCGGGCAGCTCTCCGTCATGACCACAAGATCAACCTTGCCGTTGCTCTCTTCGATCATGCGCACACAAATACCACAGTCAACGCACTTTTCCCGCTCCATGGAGATGTTGGCATTTTCGGCCTTGTAAAACCCCGGATGTTCGTGCTTTTGTGAGGACTGAACGGGCGGATAACGGGATGCCAGTTCCCGAAGACGGCAGTCGTTGATGGCATTACATTTGCATTGGAGGCATCGCGCCGCCTCTTCGCGGGCCAGAGCTTCTGTATAGCCTGTGACCACTTCACTGAAGCTCGCACTGCGCTCTGATGGCGGCAGCTCTGGCACAGCAACTCTGGCCGCAGGTTGTTTCCGCTGGTAAAAGGCCAGTGGTGCCTCGTCTCTGGCACCGTAGGATGAATTAAAGGGAACTTTCGGAGCAACAACCTTCTCCCCACATAAAAAAAGATTGATGGCGTACGCCGCACGTTTTCCCTGCTCAACCGCGCGGATGGCGGTATCGGTGCCGGTAACACAATCGCCCCCGGCAAACAGCCATACCGATTCTGATTGCAGGGTGGCTGGATTGACCAGCAGTTCGCCGTACTTTCCGGTGCCTGTGCCCGCTGCATGAGCCACCGAGTGGTCAATCTGCTGGCCGATAGCCGAGATAATGGTGTTGGCCGCTATGGTGAACTCCGACCCTTCGACCGGCACTGGCCTTCTCCGTCCTGATGCATCGACCGCTCCCGGCTGCATGGTTATTGCGGTTATTTCGAGTACGCCATTCACGCTCCTGATTGCAGTTGGTGCCGCCCATTCAACAAGGGTGATGCCTTCTGCCAGAGCCTCCTGAATTTCGGAAGCGTTGGCGGGCATCTCTTTTCTGGATCGGCGATAGAGAATGGTAACCGTTGACGCACCAAGACGAATCGCTGTCCGTGCAGCATCAATAGCGGTGTTGCCGCCGCCGGTTACCACAACCTGATTGCCTGGATGAAGCTGATCACCTGATGCTGCTTTGCGAAGAAACTCAATGCCGCTGGTCACTCCGGATTCATCTTCTCCCGGAATATTCATGGTGGCCGCCTTTTGCGCACCAATCGCCAGAAACACAGCATCACAAGTGCGCTGAAGTGTTTCAAGGGTAACATCCTTACCGAACGTGGTATTGAACTGAAACTTAAGCCCCATATCAATCAGCGTTGCAATGTCGCTCTCGATAACGGATTCGGGTAGCCTGAAGCGGGGAATACCGTAGCGCATCATCCCGCCAGCCTGCGCACTCGCTTCAACTATGGTCACCTCGTGCCCATTGCAAAGAAGAAACCACGCTGCAGTAAGACCGGCTGGCCCCGACCCAACGATGGCTACCTTTTTTCCCGTTTTTGGAGAAATTTCAGGAATGAATCTGTGGGCTTGCCCATAATCCTTGTCAGCCGCATAGCGCTTCAGGGCACAGATAGAGACTGGTTGGTCAACACCATGTCGCCGGCATTCATCTTCGCAGGGAGCCGGGCAGACCCTGCCGAGAATACCGGGAAGAGGAATCGTCTGCTTGATAATCTTTATGGCTCGATCATCGTTATTGCTGGCAATTGCCGCAACAAAACCGGGAATATCGCAACCGGCCGGACAGGTGATTTCGCAAGGGCCCATGCAATCGCCGCTATGCTCCTCGACGATTCGCTCAAGAGTTTGACGCCTCATGGCGTTAAGCGTCTCATTCCCGGTTTCGATAACCATTCCCTCCGATACCGGTGTATCACATGCGGGCACAAAGCGATTTTTTCCCTTGATTTCGACAATGCACATCCAGCACGAACCTGTCTCCTCAAGAGATTTATTGAAACAGAGCGTCGGAATAACAATACCGGCAGCAGTTGCGGCTTCAAGAATTGAAGTTCCCGGTGTTGCCGTTACAGCCTGCTGGTTAATGGTCAGTGAAATGGAATGTATTGGCATAACTAAAAAACGTTACGATTCGCTGGATTGTGAGGAGTCTGGATGAGCGACATGCTGTTCGAGATAAAGGGCGACTTTTTCAAGATGCCACATCGGCGTGGAGGTGGCACCACAAACGCCAACATTTTCGATGGATTTCCCGTCGCTGCCGTTCAGCCAATTTTCATCAAGATCGTCGATATCTTCAATAAAGAAACTGCGGGGATTTGCAGCTTTACAAATATGGTAGAGCACCTGGCCGTTCGAGCTCTTTTTTCCTGCCACAAAAATGATGACATCGTTAGCAAGGGCAAAGTCGTGCAGCTTCTGGTTACGGTTGGAGACCTGTCGGCAAATTGTGTCTTTGAAAACATAACCCGGCATAGGGCGAACGCTGGTCATGGCAGCGGTGATGTCAATATCGCGAATTGCCATCCATTGGGCAGTTTCTATGCCAAGTGCTTGCGCAACATAAACTTCCAGATTTGCTTTCAGCTCATAAAAACCCGGTACATCCATGGTTGTCTGGGAAATAAGCGCCGCTTTTTTTGCAGGATCAAAACCCTCCAACTCAGCAGCATCGCTCAGGTCAGGATGTTTAATGATAATAGCGCTATTCTTGCATTGCCCATTAATACCGATTACTTCGGGATGCACTCGTTTTCCATAAATGATAATCTGGTAACCCAGCTCAAACAGCAATCTGGTGGTGCGCTGCAATCTGGAGACAACGGGGCAGGTGGTGTCGGTAACCGTTACATTGTTCTCATGCGCAATACGGTAGGTTTCGGGAGGCTCACCATGCGCACGAATCAGAACATGCGTATTCTGTAACTGCTTGAACCCTTCGTCATCCACCGTTACAAGACCCATGGCTTCAAGTCGATGCACCTCAACTTCGTTATGAACAATATCACCAAACGAATATAATCCACCCAGCTCCTGAAGCTTTTCTTCCGCAACATTAATGGTGCCCTGCACTCCAATGCAAAACCCTGATGATGTTCTATCAAGATGTACTTTCATATTATATAACAAGTAACGATCGGATAAATATTGTTTGGCATTTCTCCAACATTTACACCTCCACCAAATCAACATCTGGCTGCTCAGAGCCCATAAAAAGCTGATAGAGATTACTAAATTTTTGAGGCAGATCGCTCACCAGAAGATGCGGAACTGATGCTTTCTGCGAACGATTAAGCATAGCTGATTCCGTCAACAGCTCACTGGTTTTCAGAGCTACAGCTTCTGCTGAATCAATAATCCGAATACCGCTGCCAACCGTTTCACCAATGACCTGACGAAGAATTGGATAGTGCGTACAACCCAAAACAAGGGTATCAATATTCTCTTTGCGCAGGTCGGCAAGATAGTGCTCGGCAACAAGTTTTGTAGCAGGATGATTGACAAACCCCTCCTCTGCCAAGGGCACAAAAAGTGGGCAGGCCTGCGAAATCACCTCGATGTCAGCGTCAAGTTCATTAATGGCACAGGCGTAGGCATTTGAACAGATCGTCGCCTGGGTACCGATAACGCCGATACGTTGATTTTTTGTCACCTGCACGGCCATGCTTGCGCCAGCCTTGAGCACCCCGATAACTGGAATATGGCCACATGATTTTTCAACGACATCAAGGGCAAGCGCTGAAACGGTGTTACAGGCAACAATGATCATCTTTGGCTGATAGCGCATCAGAATAGCGGTATCATCAGCCGCATATTTACGGATGGCAACCTGTGACTTGGGTCCGTAAGGCACTCGCGCCGTATCGCCAAAATAGACAATCCGCTCAAAAGGCAGCGCCGCCTGTATCGCTTTGACAACAGTAAGTCCGCCAATACCGGAGTCAAATATACCAATTGGACTCTTGTTCAAATCATAACTGACAACTGACAACTGACAACTGACAAGTATTCGTTCTCTCTTATCCCTGTGCCGATTGTCCCATTACTGGAAAACTATACATTAAACCGAAAAACAATCACATCGCCATCCTTGACAATATACTCCTTCCCTTCTGACCGAAGCTTCCCTGCAACCTTGACCTTCTGCTCTGAACCAAGCTCAATAAGGTCGCGATAAAACATCACCTCTGCGCGGATAAACCCCTTCTCAAAATCAGAATGGATGGCCCCCGCCGCTTCCGGCGCCGCAGCTCCCTTGCGGATAGTCCAGGCATGAACCTCTTTTTCGCCCGCAGTAAAGTAGGTCTGGAGGCCAAGCAGGTCATAGGCCGTTTTAAGCAACCGATCGAGACCGGAGGTATGAAGTCCCAGACTCTCAAGAAACTCAGGGCGCTCCTCTTCTGGCAGCTCAGCAATCTCCGCCTCTGTTTTTGCGCTGATGATGATCATTTTTGCGCCTGATGCCGCAGCAATTTCCGAAACTTTTGCGGTGTAACTGTTTCCGTCAGGAAGATCGCCCTCCGCAACATTGGCTGCAAAGAGGATTGGTTTGGAGGAGAGAAGAAAAAACTGTTTGGCAATAAGCTGCTCTTCGGCAGTCGTGATAATTTTACGGACAGGAATGCCTGCACCGAGGCCGGTGATTATTTTTTCTGCCACATCAAGTTGCAACAAAAGCTCTTTCTCCTTTCTGGCATTTTTCCGGAGCCTCTCGATGCGACGCTCCATGCTGTCGAGATCGGCGAGCATCAACTCGGTCTCAATGGTGACAATATCGTCCGCCGGGTCAATTCTCCCCTCAACATGAATAATATTGTCGTCATCAAAACATCGAACGACGTGAACAATGGCATCAACCTCCCTGATGTGGGAGAGAAACTGGTTTCCAAGCCCTTCGCCCTTGCTTGCCCCTTTGACCAGGCCAGCGATATCAACAATTTCAAGGGTTGCCGGTACAAGTGTAGGGGTCTTGACGACATCAGCAATCTGCTGCATCCGCTCATCGGGTACAAGAACTGTCCCAACATTTGGCTCTATGGTACAAAAGGGATAGTTGGCTGCTTCAGCCTGTTTTGCCGTTATGGCATTGAAAAGCGTTGATTTTCCGACGTTTGGCAGTCCGACAATGCCGCAGCGAAGTGACATAAATAAAGTGTTTGGTCCATGAGTGGCTACTAACTATAAAAACAAAGGTTTTAACATCTAACAAATATGCTTGGAAAAAGCAAATTTTTTTTATAAAATGGCAGGTTAATTTTAAATGCTCCAGGAAACAGAGAAAATCGGAATCAAGCGTATCATTATTGCAATTGACGGGCCTGCTGCATCCGGAAAAAGCACCACGGCACGGAGAGTAGCACAGCGCCTCGGATATACCTACATTGATACCGGCGCAATGTACCGGTCAGCAACCCTCAAAGCCCTCCAGACGGGGGTTCTTGAAGAGCTGCGACGCTCACCGGAGCTCGTTTCCGATATGCTTCAAGGGATCACGATTCATTTTGATGGCGACCATGTCTTTCTTGACGGCTGCGATGTTACCACTGACATCAGAGACAACCAGATTAGTCGCGAAGTAAGTTTTGTCAGCTCCCTTAAGCCGGTGCGTGACAAGCTCAAGGAGATGCAGCAGGAGCTTGGACGAAAGGGTTCCGTTGTGATGGATGGAAGGGATATCGGTACCGTCGTCTTTCCTGAAGCTGAACTTAAAATATTTCTTGTGGCTGATGCACGGGAAAGGGCAAAACGCCGGTATGCAGAACTGCTGGCAAACTCTTCGGGCAGCAGCGCATTACCGAATCTCGACCTGCTGGAAGAGGAGATAAAGCAACGGGATCGGGATGATGAAGAGCGTAAATATGCGCCTTTAAAAAAACATCCTGAGGCGAAGGAAATTGATACATCAAGATTGACCATAGAGCGCCAGGTGGAGATTGTCTATAATCTTGCCCTGGAGATTTCAAGAGAGTAGCCGGGAAATGATTGCGGCACGTTCTTTTCATATTTTTTTTATTAACCAATAGAACCTCTGGCCGATATCTCTCGCGGCAGGCAGGCTAACGACAAGAGAGGAAGGAAAAAATTAATGGCAGAAGCATTTACACAGGCAACCGAAAAAAAGGTCAAGGAAAGACCTGCAAGAAAAAAACTCAAATTTTTTGCACAGTACGATCCCGCTGAACTGTCGTTGATGGAAAAGCTCTATTCGAGCACCCTCAACGAAATTACAGAAGATGAGATTATCAAGGGCCGCATTGTCTCGATATCCAACAAGGATGTCACCATCGATGTCGGATTCAAGTCGGAGGGTATTGTCTCCCTGCTTGAGTTCAGGGCAGAAGATGAGGTAAAGGTAGGCGATGATGTTGAAGTCTATCTGGAAAACATTGAAGACAAGATGGGGCAGCTCATTCTTTCAAAAAAGAAAGCTGATGTCCTGAGAATCTGGGATCGGATCTATGATTCAATCGAAAACGATACCATCATCAATGGCAAGATTATCAATCGTGTCAAGGGTGGCATGACGGTCTCCCTTTCCGGCGTTGAGGCCTTCCTTCCCGGTTCGCAGATTGATGTCAAGCCGGTTCGTGATTTCGACGCTCTTGTTGGCCAGACTATGGACTTCAGGGTTGTCAAAATAAATCCAGTGACACAGAATATTGTTGTCAGTCATAAAGTTATTCTCGAAGAGGCTTATGCTGCCCGTCGTGAAGAGATGCTTGCCAATATCAAGGTGGGCATGGTGCTTGAAGGCACTGTCAAGAACATTACCGACTTCGGTATCTTCGTCGATCTTGGCGGTCTTGACGGTCTGGTGCACATCACAGACATCACCTGGGGCAGAATCAACCATCCTTCCGAGGTTGTTGATCTTGACCAGCCAATCAAGGTGGTTGTTGTCGGCTTTGACGAGAACACCAAGAGAGTCTCGCTTGGCATGAAGCAGCTTGAGTCTCATCCTTGGGAAAATATTGAAATCAAGTATCCCGTCAGCTCCAAGGCGCAGGGTCGCGTTGTCTCCATTACCGATTACGGCGCTTTTGTCGAAATCGAGAAGGGTATTGAGGGGCTTGTCCACATCTCCGAAATGAGCTGGACACAGCACATCAAGCATCCGGGTCAGTTTGTCACCCTTGGTCAGGAGGTTGAATGTGTTATCCTCAATATCGACAAGGATCATACCAAGCTCTCTCTCTCCATGAAACGGGTGAACGAGGATCCATGGATTGCTCTTTCAGAAAAATATATTGAAGGCTCACTGCATAATGGCAGTGTCAGCAATATCACCGACTTTGGTGTCTTTGTTGAGCTTGAGCCCGGTGTGGATGGCCTGGTTCACATTTCTGATCTCTCATGGACCAAGAAGATCCGCCATCCAAGTGAACTGGTCAAGAAGAATCAGGAGCTTGAGGTCAAGGTGCTGAAGTTTGATGTGCATGCTCGCCGTATTGCGCTCGGTCACAAACAGATCAATCAGGATCCCTGGGATGAGTTTGAGCAGAAATACGCGGTAGGCGCAGAGACTCCGGGAGAGATTTCTCAGATCATTGAGAAGGGTGTTATTGTTATACTTCCTGGTGACGTGGATGGTTTTGTGCCGGTATCGCACCTTCTTCAGGGTGGTGTTAAGGATATCCACTCCTCTTTCACTATTGGTGATGAACTACCGCTTCGTGTCATTGAATTTGACAAGGAGAACAAGCGCATCATCCTTTCAGCTCTTGAGTATTTCAAGGACAAGAACAAAGAGGAGATTGAGGCTTACCTTACAGCTCATCCAAATGAAAAAAAGGAGATTGAGGCGGCTTCGGCAGAACTTGAACCACCAGTCAAGTCTTCGGATAAGAAAAGTGGTGAACAGAAAGCCTGAGTGCTCTGATCTCACCTCTGTTATAACCAGTATCGAAAAAAGCCTTTCCTGTTATCAGGGAAGGCTTTTTTTATGAGGGTCAATATCCGTAACTCTTCAAAAGGTTATTTTTCTTTCGCCAATCAGGCCGGACTTTGATAAAGAGTTCCAGAAAAACCGGCCTCCCAAGCATCTCCTCAATCTCTTTTCTTGCTGTCTGGCCCAGTTTTTTCAGGGCCGCTCCCTTGTGACCAATAACAATCTGCTTCTGGGTTTCACGCTCAACAATCACCGAACAGCGGATAAGATCCTTTCTGGAGGGATCGTCTTCGTACTGCTCCCTGAACTCGTCAATGACAACTTCGGTAGAATAGGGCACCTCACGCCCGTAGAGCAAAAATATCTTTTCACGGATAATTTCACTGACAAAAAATCGTTCGGGAGCGGTGCTCAGCGTATCTTCGGGATAGAGTGGATAGTTGAGCGGAAGAAAAGGACGAATTGCCTCAACAAGCTGCGGAAGATTATTACCCTTCAGTGCTGAAACCGAGAGAACACAAGCGGGATTCCAGGTGTTCCTGACAAACTCTTCGGCCAGCCGTTGACGCTCTTCGGTAACAAGATCGCACTTATTGAGCACCACAATGACTTTTTTTCCGGCAGGCTTCAGCCAGCCACTGAAAAGCTCTTCAGCAAACTCACGATCAATCAAATCTTTTTTTCCTGAGTACGGAAGCAGGGCAATAACGATATCGGCATCTTTCAGTGTCTCGCGAATAACTCCAAGCATTGATTCATGGAGCTTCTGTTGCGGCTTCATGATGCCCGGTGTATCAAGAAAGATAATCTGGCAGTTGTCGTTGTGGTATATTCCTGTAATTTTTTTTCTCGTCGTTTGCGGTTTAGGGGTAACAATGGAGAGCTTGAAATCGAGCAGCTTGTTAAGCAGGGTCGACTTGCCTGCATTTGGTGAACCGATAATAATTGCGAAACCGCATGAAAATAGAGAGGATGTCATGAAAAAATTTATAAAAGGTTCAACCTGTTTATGTAATACAATATTAAATTGCGCTATCACATGATACGGAAAAAAGCGTTACTCCAAGAGTGGAATGAAAAAACAAAATAAACTTGACCAGTGGCTTCTGGCTTCTGTAGCGGGACTCATTATAATGGGCCTGATGTCCATATACAGCGCAACCAATGGCACTGGTGACACATCTCTTTTTTATCGACAATTGGCATGGGCCCTGTTTGGCATTACCGTTGCGACATTTGTCTTCTATAATGATGGAAATATTGTGAGGAATAACTCCTATATTTTCTACGCTATAGGACTTCTTATGCTTATAGCAGTCCTGATTTTTGGAAGAAAAATAGCTGGCCAGACCAGTTGGATGAAAATCGGTTTTTTCAGTTTTCAGCCATCTGAAGTGGTTAAAATGGCCACTATTCTTGCTCTTGCCAGATATCTCTCTGATGACAATACGGATATCAAGTCAATTCCCCACCTCTTTATTGCCCTCGCAATAGCCTTTATTCCCATGATGCTGATCATGCTGCAACCGGATATGGGCACCATGCTGACCATTCTGCCATTCATTGCTACCATGCTGATTATGGCCGGTTTCGATATTTATATTCTTATGCTGTTGATGTCCCCTTTCGTCCTCATGATAGCGGGATTTTTCAATATTTATATAGTTATTGCTCTCGCCGTTATCCTGGGGATAATACTCCTCGTCACGAAAAAACAGTTCAAGCTCCATCAGTTGTTATTTATTGGATCCGGTCTGGCTGCGGGTTTGTTAATCAATCGGTTTTCAAACGAAATACTCAAGCCGCACCAGATAAAAAGAATTCAAACCTTCATCGACCCTATGTCTGATCCGCAAGGAGCTGGATATAATGCTCTTCAGGCTAAAATTGCGATAAGTTCCGGCGGGCTCCTGGGAAAAGGGTTTCTTGCGGGAACACAAACACAATTGCGTTTTATACCTGCTCAGTGGACAGATTTTATTTTTTGTGTTATCGCTGAAGAACTTGGCTTTATTGGCGCATCTCTCTTGATAGCGCTCTATCTGACATTAATTCTTCGATTGATTGGAATAATTAATTCAATCACCAATAAATTTGTTCAACTGACACTGGGTGGATTTGTATCTCTCATGTTTGTGCATGTCGTCATAAATATCGGCATGACCATTGGCCTTATTCCGGTCATTGGAGTTCCTCTCCCATTTGTCTCTTATGGGGGTTCTTCACTGCTTGGAAACATGATTATGGTTGGCCTTGCCCTCAATTTCTTCAGCAATAAAAGAAATCTTGGCTATCACAGCAGTGTAGTCACAAGAGATAAATGGGCTCCGTAATGAGCTTTTATCTCTTGGACTATATAGGGCGAGAAATTATAATTTTATCCTGTACACGTAACGCTTGCCCTCTTTGCCAGAAGGAACACGCTCAATCTCGGAATCGTCAACACCAAACTTGTTAAACCAGAGGCTGACCGTTGTTCCTTTCGTATTCAGGGCTTCCCCAATATCCCGAGGCTTGAAGCTTCTGTCGGCATTTGAACGGAGAAACTCCTTGATTGCTCCTCCAAGCTGGCCGCGGCTGAATTTCTGAAAATTGGATGTGGCTGGCAAAGAAACAGCACCTTCAAGCGTTGCAAGATTTGTGTCAAGCTTTCTTATAACTGTAGCAAGCTCAGCTTCCAATGGTCTGATTCTCTCCATATACTCTGTCTGAATATGGCTGATCTCCACTTGCAGCCTCTTTTTTTCTTCAACCAGTGATTGAAAGGAATCAATCCTCTGAATAAAAATGTCATATTTATCCGGCGATCCACTATCTTTTTTTATGAAGTTCATGCTTTTCTCTGTTTATGGTTGCATAGCCTTTATTATTAGAATTAACTGCGTTAAATATATAATATTTATTTTGCCTCTGCAACATGATATTATTTGTCATTATTTTGATATGTTTTTTAGCTTTCGCAATTTCTACTGGTAGTTTCAGTGTGTGGTAATACCCGAAATATAATATAGATATGAATAAAAGCGTTGCAGCAATTACCCTTGGATGTAAACTGAACTTTGCAGAGAGCTCTGCCATACTTGATGATTTATGTAAAAAGGGATGGAGAATTTCAACAAAAGAGGAAAACGCTGATCTTGTCATTATTCATACCTGTGCCGTAACAAAAAAGGCAGAGCAAAAATGCAGACAGAAAATAAGGGCTCTCATAAGAAAAAACCCTGATGCCCGGATTGCTGTGATTGGCTGTTATTCCCAATTGCATCCAGACTCACTCTCTTCAATAGATGGAATAGACCTTATCCTTGGCAGTAATGATAAATTCCAGATTGAGCTGTATAATAATGTAGCAGAAGAGACGCCCAGAAAAACGATTGTCAGGGTAACTCCAGCTAAAACTCTTGAATCAATTTATCCGGGATATTCACTCCCTGCTCAGGCAAGTAAAGAGAGAACTCGCGCATTCCTGAAAATACAGGATGGTTGTGATTATGGCTGTTCCTACTGCACAATTCCCTTGGTCAGAGGTCAATCGAGATCTATACCTTTTGGTGAAATTATTGAACGTGCCACACTTCTGGCCTCATCGGGATATCGCGAAATTGTGCTGACCGGAGTCAATACCGGCGATTATCACTCTGGCCATATAAAGCTTTGTGACCTGTTGCGGCAGCTTGAAAAAATTGATATCAGTCGAATTCGTATCAGCTCTATTGAACCCGACATTGTCGATCATGAGCTGATTTCACTGGTTGCTGGTTCAAAAAAAATTGTGCCCCATTTTCATATTCCTCTTCAAAGCGGTTCAGACCTCATCCTCAGGGCCATGCGCCGACGTTATGACACGGCGCTTTATAGCCAAAAAGTTCAGCAGGCCGTTGAAAGCATTGCAGAGTGTGCGATTGGAGCTGATGTCATGGTTGGTTTTCCTGGCGAAACGGAGGATGATTTTCTTCTTGGATACCGGTTTATTGAGGAGCTTCCTCTTGCATATCTTCATGTGTTCAGTTGTTCCATCCGACCGGGAACCCCTCTTGCGCGACAAATTGATAACCACGAACGAACTCCTGTCGCACCAAAAGAGATCGCACGTCGGTACAGGGAGCTTGTGGAGCTTGGCCAGAGGAAAGAGGCAGCATTCAAGGCTCGCTCCGTCGGAAAAGAGCGTATGGTTCTTTTTGAAAACTCGAAATCACTACCACAGGGTCTACAGCAGTGCAGTGGCTACACAAGAAATTATCTCAAGGTGTTGGTTGAGAGTCATGACCGCACTCAGATTCAATCGTTGAGAGGGAATGAACTCCCTGTTTTTATCGACGCTCTTGACGAGAATTTGAATTTAAAAGGGAGAGTACTATCTTGACTTTTGGCGATCTCTTTCTGTTGAACTCTTAACTCAATCAGCACTATCCATGCCTATTAAATCTCTCATCCGTTCGATTCCTGACTATCCGAAAAAAGGGATTCTCTTTCGTGATATTACAACACTCATCAAGGATCCTGTCGGCTTCAGACTTGTCATTGATAACCTGACCCAGCGCTACAGGCAGGAGGAGATGAATTTTGATGTCGTCGTTGGCATTGAGGCAAGAGGATTTATTATCGGAGGCGCGTTGGCCTACGCGCTTGGCAAAGGGTTTGTACCAGTGAGAAAACCTGGCAAGCTGCCTGCTGACGTTGTATCAGAGGAGTACCAGCTTGAATATGGAACTGACAAAATTGAAATTCATGTTGATGCTCTCTCTTCAGGCCAGAGGGTTCTGCTCGTCGATGATCTGCTTGCCACTGGAGGTACCGCTCTTGCCGCAGCAGCTTTGGTCGAAAAAGTTGGCGGCATAGTCTCTGAAATGGCCTTTATTGTCAACCTCCCCGATATCGGTGGTGAGAGACGCATTCTTGAAAAAGGGTACCGTCTGTACTCAATTACTGATTTTGAGGGTGAGTGACCAATCGAAACAAATAAAATCTGTTCCATTTTGGAATACTATGAAACGGCTGCAGCAACAGCCGTTTCATATTTGGAACACCACGCTCATCATCTGCTACTCACCCAAGGTTTTCAGACTTTCACTCACCGCAGATTTGAACTCTTTTGAGATTTTGAACGTCGGCACATTTTTTGGCTCTACCGTCACTTTTTCGCCTGTCCTTGGATTTCTTGCCTGACGAAAATTTTTATGCCGGATATTGAATGAGCCAAACCCCCGTATTTCAATTCTTTTTCCAGCTTTGAGGGAATCGATAATACTTTCAAACAGGCCGTCCACCACGGACTCTGTTTCGTTTTTGGTCAGGCCTGTCTTGTGAGCAATAACATTGACCAGATCGGCTTTTGTGGTTGTGTTTCCCATGGTGATATATGGCTTAGGTTATGATTATCTCTTTTATCTCCATCGCATTTAGTGACTCTTTCTCAATAAGGGCTCCAGCAAGTTGGTGCAATGCCTCGCTTTTTTCGGATAGAATCGCTCTGGCATTTTCCATACTCTTCATAATAATGGCACGAACTTCATTATCAATCTGCAGGGCGGTCTCCTCACTGTACTCCCGGATATGAGAGTAGTCTTTTCCAAGAAACACCTCCTTGTGACTATCTCCATAGTTTATTGGGCCAAGCTTGTCACTCATTCCCCACTGACGCACCATTCTGCGTGCAATATCGGTGGCTTTCTCAATATCGTTGGCCGCTCCCGTGCTCACCTCATTGAATGTCAGCTCCTCAGCAACCCTTCCGCCAAGTGCATAAGTGATCATGGCAAGCAGGTATTCCCTGTTATGGGTATAGCGATCCTCCAGCGGCAGATATGCTGTAAGTCCGAGACTTCTTCCCCTTGGTATAATCGTCACCTTGTGAATAGGATCTGAGCCTTTCGTAAACATGGAAACAAGCACATGACCAGCTTCATGATAGGCTGTCAGCTTTTTCTGTTCATCAGAGATAAACATACTCTTTCTTTCCGTTCCCATCAATATCTTGTCGCGAGCCTGCTCAAAATTCTCTGCTGTGAGACGCTCCTGATTATTGCGAGAAGCCAGCAGGGCTGCCTCGTTGACAAGATTTGCCAGATCGGCTCCTGAAAATCCTGGTGAGCTTTTTGCAATAACAGTAATATCGACACTTTCGTCCAACGGGGTATTTTGTGTGTGTATATTCAAAATTGCCTCCCGACCACGAATATCAGGCTTGTCGATGCTGATCTGGCGGTCAAATCTTCCCGGTCGCAGCAAAGCGGTATCAAGCACATCAGGCCTGTTCGTTGCGGCTATAAGGATCACATTCTCGTTCGTCGTAAAACCATCCATCTCAACAAGAAGCTGGTTCAGCGTCTGCTCCCGCTCATCATGGCCACCACCAAGCCCTGCTCCCCTGCTGCGCCCGACAGCATCAATTTCATCAATAAAAACAATGCATGGCGAATTTTTCTTGGCCTGTTCAAAGAGGTCCCTCACTCTTGCTGCTCCAACCCCGACAAACATCTCAACAAAATCGGCTCCGGAGATTGAAAAAAATGGCACTTTTGCCTCCCCGGCAATAGCTTTGGCCAAAAGGGTCTTTCCGGTTCCTGGAGGCCCAAGCAACAAAACCCCTTTTGGTATTTTGCCACCAATTTTCTGAAACTTTTCAGGATTTGTAAGAAACTCGACGGTCTCCTGCAACTCCTCAACTGCCTCATCCACTCCGGCAACATCCTTAAAGGTAATCTTTACATCAAATTCGCTGACAAGCTTTGCGCGACTTTTACTGAAACTGAAAATATTTTTCGCCTGAGCACCATTTTGACCATTCATCTTTCTCATAAGAAAGAAGTAGATAAGGCCAAAAATGAGCCACGGAGCAAAAAGAACCAAAAAAGTGTTCAGGGGGCTTGTACCCTCCTCAACCTTGAGTTTGATCCCCTTGTCAGCAAGCAGATCTGCCTGTTCAAGAGAAAATGAGGGGATCCTTACAGAAAAACGATTGCTCTGCAGTGTTGTACCATTAGCAAGCTGGAGCAGTAGAGGAGCGCCAAGCTTTCCACTCAGAATTGTTGTTTTATCCTCAAAGCTCTTTACGGTAATTTCAGTGACAAGCGACCGTGAAAGAACAGATTTATACTCGTTATAGGCTATTTCAGGAGAGTCGCCAGCGACAAAATAACGTTGCACAACGAACAACAGCAAGAGCCCAAACATCATGATAACGATGATGCGGGGAAACTTTTCCTGGGGCCCATCCCCTTTTCCCTGAAACCATCCAGGGTTACGATCATCATCCCGAACAGGCTGGAATTTACTGCGTGAAGCCTCTTTTCCTGACCTCTTTACTGGATTTTCAGACATAAATAATGGCAACAAATAGCATAAAATCTAACTTGGTACATTAAAAGTAATTAACGAAAAAAAAGTCAGAACTTGCAATCATTAAATGAAAAGTTTGTTAATTATTTGTTTATGACCAAAAGTTTGTGGCATTGCACCAGAATTCAAGAGTTTTGGCTTAATCTTTTATCTTATGACTGAAAGCAACGAGTTTTTCTTAAATTCAGTGGTTGCTCCATATACATTTTACTGTCAACAATTAACCACACAACGCTCATTATGGTTGCTCAAAGGGTTAGAACCAGGTTTGCGCCTTCCCCCACAGGATACCTGCATGTAGGCGGATTGAGAACCGCTCTATACAATTATCTGTTTACAAAAAAAATGGATGGGGACTTCATTATCAGAATTGAAGACACCGATCAAAGCAGAAAAGTAGAGGACGCGCAGAAAAATCTTATCAAGACTCTTGAATGGGCAGGGATTGTTGCTGATGAAAGCCCTGAACATGGCGGGAAATATGGCCCTTATGTCCAGTCAGAAAGGCTCGATATCTATGATAAATATTGCAGGCAACTCCTCAGTGACAACCATGCTTACTATTGCTTTGCATCGCATGAAGAGCTTGAAGAGAACCGTCAACTTCAGATAAAACAGGGACTCCAGCCGAAATATAACAGGAAATGGCTTCCAGAAGAGATGGGTGGAAATATGCCTGCCGGCATTATCAAGCAAAAACTGGATGAGGGCCTGCCCTATGTCATACGCATGAAGGTACCTGACTATATCTCAGTATGGTTTGAAGACATTATCAGAGGCCCTGTCGAATTCGACTCTGCCACCATTGACGACCAGGTGCTGATGAAATCTGACGGGTTTCCAACCTACCATTTTGCCAGCGTCATCGACGATCACTTGATGGAATTTACCCATATTATAAGAGGAGAAGAGTGGCTCTCTTCCATGCCAAAGCATTTGCTTCTTTATGAATTTTTTGGATGGGAACCACCAAAAGTGGCCCATCTTCCCCTCCTGCTCAACCCGGATCGATCAAAACTCAGCAAAAGGCAGGGGGATGTCGCCGTTGAAGATTATATCCGAAAAGGGTACAGCGCTGACGCAATTGTCAATTTTGTTGCCATGCTTGGTTGGAACGAAGGAGAGGGAAGTGAACAGGAGGTGTACAGCATGGAGCAACTTATCGAAAAGTTTTCGCTGGAGCGAGTCGGCAAAGCTGGTGCAGTCTTTAATATCGAGAAGCTCAACTGGCTTGAAAAACAGTATATCAAGAACCGCCCGGCAGAGAAGCTGGTTGCTGTCATCAAACCAATTCTCAAAGCAGAGCTGGAACAGAAAAAGTCGCTGATGCCACTGGAGATAATTACCAGTGAAGCCTATCTTGAGAAAGTTATTGAGCTGATGCGTGAGCGCGTCGGGTTTGAGCATGAGTTTGTTACCTTCTCCTCCTACTTTTATTTTGAGCCCGAAACCTGGGATGAAGAGGCGATCAAGAAGCGGTGGTGCGTTGATACGAACAATCTGCTTCGGGAATTTGTTGTACTCCTTGATGCACTTGATGAGTTCAGCGCGGATAATATTGAAAGACAACTGAAAGAGTTTGTTGCACCGAAAGGGTTAAAGGCCGCAGCTCTCATTCATCCACTGAGAATAGTAACCTCGGGAGTGAGTTTTGGACCAAGTCTTTACCATCTGCTTGAAGTGCTGGGCAAGGAGACCGTGATCCGGCGCATTCACGCAGGAATTGAACAAATCAATTATGCTGAATAATCCAGCAATTGCACAATACGGAGCAGGGAGAGAATGGTTCCGTATTGTGAGTTTTTTCTTTTGAAGTAAGAGATTTATTCCTATATTCCGCTCATGTTTAAGGGACAGATAGCTCAGTTGGTAGAGCAAAGGACTGAAAATCCTTGTGTCGTGGGTTCGATTCCCTCTCTGTCCACACCAATTCAAATCTATCCCTGCCGTTTCATCTCCTGCTTACATCACTTCACGGCTTCTGTTTGTCCAGGCCGGGTAATTCAGTCATTCAGACGTGTTTGAACATCACCAATCTCCGGCATGAATATTACCACCGATCCTGATCAGGAAATCTGGCATGATATGCGAAAGCCAGGCGCTTATGAGTGGTGGTATTTCGACGCAGAAGAGCAATCAAGCGGCTATTCTGTCGTTCTTATATGGTTTGCCGGTTTTCCATTTTCCCCCTACTACACAAGCCACTACGAACAGTGGAAGAATAATAGCTCTTCAGATCAGCCTCTGCCTTCCAATTACTCTGGCTTCAATTTCCAATTGTACGAACATGGGAATGAGATAGTCAATTTCATTCGGGAAGGAGGTAAGGAGCTCTTCGAAAGCAGCCACTCCACTATCGGGGTTCGATTCGAAAAGAACCTTTTCACCTATAACGCATTGCGGGATGAGTACTCTCTTGATATTGATTTTTCTTTCCCGGCACGTCATAAAAAGGTAAAAGCACACCTGTTGTTCAAATCGAGCAGCAGAATCAGCTATAAGAAAAAAGATACAAACAATGAGGGCAATGTGCCACTTCACCAGTGGCTTTTGAGAGTTCCAAAAGCTGAGGTAGAGGGGTTGATTGAGGTTATCGATCAACCCGGTGGCAGCATGCAGAGCATTCCGTTTCAGGGAAAAGGGTATCACGACCATAATTATGGAGCTGTACCCATGCAGGAATATATTGCCCGATGGTATTGGGGAAGAGCCTTTTCAGGACGATATGATCTTGTTTACTATGTCGTTTTTTTTAAGAATGACAAATACCGCCCGCTTACTCTCCTTGTGCTTCAAGACAACAGGGTTGATACTATCACCGTGTACGATACCTTGCGTTTCGACGAAAAAAATTTCAGGCATGGTGTTTTTTCTCCCCTTCACAGCATAGATATCCAACTGCATAATAAAGAGGCAGGGGTGAAGATTCATCACCACAAGGTGCTTGATGCCGGCCCTTTTTATCTTCGCTTCTCTTCCGATATTACTGTACAGGTCGAGGGTCAGCGTCCTGAACAGATCAGGGGAATGTCAGAATTCCTCGCTCCTTCGCGACTGCAATCAAGAATTATGCGCATTTTTACCTGCAGCCGAATCTGGAGGGATGGAGTAGATTCAATCATGTATGACAGCTATAACCGTATTAAGAACTCTTTGGATTGGAATAATCAATGAAAAAATGATAAATTCACTCACCGTTTGGGGACATTCGTCGTTGCATGTAGAAGCGAAACCACAAACAAAAACAGGTACAGGGATAACGTCATTATTGTTGCATTAACTTGGGTTTTTTTTACTGATTTAATAACAAAAGATTTAATAAGGAGATATGTTGTAATGGCACAACAAGGTAATTTCAAGAGCCCGGCAAGGATGGGCGCACTTGGAGGCGGTGCTTCACTCTCTTCATCAGGTTCTCTCCCCAGCGGCAAACCCCGTGAAGAGGGCATTGGTGGGGTTGACTTTGAACGTCGCAGTTTCCTCGTCAAGATAGTTGGCGGAATCGGCGCTGCAGTCGCTGTTTCAACACTCTATCCTGTTATCAGTTACATTATACCTCCTGCAAATACAGCGCAAAGTGTTAATGAACTTGTTGTCGGAAAAGCTGCCGAAGTGCCAGAGAAAAGCGGGAAAATTTATCAGTTCAACAAAGACAAGGTAATCGTCGTCAACGACAACGGCCGACTTACAGCATGCAGCGCTGTCTGTACCCACCTGGGCTGCCTTGTTCACTGGGACAGCTCACTGAATCTTCTTGCATGCCCCTGTCATGGAGCGACATACAAACAGACAGGAGAAATTATTGCCGGTCCTCAGCCATTACCTCTGCCGGTTTTTAAGGTAAAGGTTGTTGGGGAAGATCTCGTCATTACAAAAGCTTAACCGTTAATTATCAGAAAACCAGGGGAGTGTGAAAAAATGGCTGAAAACAATCAGACCGCTGAGGCAGGAAAAGTTGCTGCCAAGCCGAAACCTGCTGTTCCGGGCGCTGCCAAGCCAGCAGCTCCGGGAGGAGCAAAACCCGCCGTCTCTGGCGCAGCAAAACCAGCAGCGCCACAAAGTGGAGTCTATAAACCACCAGTAGATCGTCCGGATAGTAATCCTTACAAGGATTCACGTATCAATGCTCTGAACGGATGGTTCCGTGAGCGTTTTTATATGCTTATTCCTATTGTTGATTACCTGAAAAAAAAGGAGGTGCCCCAGCATCGCCACTCTGTATGGTATTATTTTGGTGGACTCACCCTTTTCTTTTTTATCCTCCAAATCCTTACCGGGCTGCTGCTCTTGCAGTATTATAAGCCAACTGAAGCTGAAGCGTTCGCCTCATTTGTTTTTATTCAGCAGAAAGTACCGTTTGGATGGCTCATCCGCCAGGTTCACGCATGGTCGGCCAATGGCATGATTCTTATGGCATTCATTCACATGTTCAGCACCTTTTTCATGAAGGCTTACCGTAAGCCACGTGAGCTGATGTGGATTAGCGGTTTTGTACTGTTTGTTCTCAGCCTCGGTTTTGGTTTTACCGGTTACCTCCTTCCATGGAATGAACTGGCATTCTTTGCCACCCAGGTTGGGACAGAAGTTCCGAAAGTTGCTCCTGGTGGCGCATTTCTGGTCAGCATTCTTCGCGGTGGAGAAGAGATTTCAGGCGAAACACTGACAAGAATGTTCTCCATGCATGTCGTCCTGCTCCCAGGCATTCTGATGATTGTTCTGGCAGCTCACCTTATGCTTGTTCAGGTTCTGGGCACTTCGGCCCCTATTGGCTATAAAGAGTCGGGCAGAATCACCGGGTATGAAAAGTTTTTTCCGACCTTTCTTGCCAAAGATATGATCGGCTGGTTGATCGGTTTTGCTCTGCTGATCTATCTCTCCATTGTATTTCCATGGGAAATAGGTGTCAAGGCCAATGCGCTTGCACCGGCTCCGGTTGGCATTAAGCCTGAATGGTATTTCTGGGGCCAGTTCCTGCTGCTTAAAGATTTCAGCTTCCCGGGTGGAGAACTTCTTGCGATTTTGCTCTTTACCACTGCAGCCGTTGTCTGGGCTCTCGTGCCATTTATTGACAAGAAAGCATCGAGAGAAGAGAAAAGTCCATACTTCACCATGTTTGGTCTCTTTCTCTGTATTGCCTTTTTGGTCTATACATTCAGAGTATTTCTTATGTATGGCTTTTAAAAAGAGCAGCAATTCCATGAAAAAAGCCCGGTTCCTCCGGGCTTTTTTCATTATCATCATCACCAAAAAGTCACTGTTCCATTGAAAACCCCGGAGGAGTGAGGCTCATCCTGTATGTTTCAGGGAGACTTTTCATGGCAGCAACCGCCTCATGCTCATGCTCGAAAAGCCCGAACACGGCTGAACCACTTCCAGAGAGAGATGCAAAAATAGCTCCCGCTTCCTGCAGAAGAGATTTGACACGACGAACCGATGCAAAATGATCGAAAACTGCAGATTCAAAATCATTTTCAAACACTGAAAGCCCCTCCCTTTTCCCGAAAAGACAAAGTTCAGAAGTTGACTGTTTCAAATCAGGAAGTTCACGATCAAAGCGGGCATGAAAATTCTTGTATGCCCAAGCCGTTGCAATGTGCTCTTCAGGAAAAACGGTGACTATGTAATAAGGAATGGTCAGGCGAAGATCTTCAAGTTCATCTCCAATGCCTCTCGCATAAGCAAGCCCCTTCGTCGCAAGGAAATAGGAGACATCAGCGCCAAGTTTCACAGCCAGTGTGTGCAACTCAACAGCAGAAGCGTTAATCTGCCAGAACTCATTGAGCACCCTGAGCACCGTAGCCGCATCACTGCTTCCGCCACCAAGACCTGCGCCAAAAGGGACCTCCTTATGCAGTTTCATGGCAACACCTTTCTGCAAACCGGCAAACCGCTGAAGGGATTTTGCCGCCTTGATACAGAGGTTGTTATCATCAACCGGAAGATCTGCGTTTGAACAACTCATTGAAATCAGCTCTGAATCAGTGAATTCAAGAGTGTCATACCAGTTGATGGGAGCAAAGATGGTCTCAAGGGTGTGATAACCGTCGGCACGTTTACCGGTTATCAGCAAACCAAGATTAATTTTGGCAAAAGCTTTGACTGTAATAGGTCGCATGGAATGCAATTAAATTTTATATAAAAATTTTGGCATATTCATCAGGGAGAACTCTTCCGGAAACAGTGAACAAGAATAAACCGAAGACCAATGCTTGCTGAAAAAACGAAATCAATTCTTCGCAAAAGCCCGGCGACACTGTGCGTTGCGCTCTCTGTTGCCCTCTTCTTCCCGCCAGTCCTGCACTCCGCCGGGGAACCCTCTTATGTCGAGGAGATAAGGCGATACGTTGCCGAAGATAAGGTTTATTTGTTAGAAAATATCAGGCAAAAAGTTACCCTTCCTGCTGAAAAACTGGTTATCGATGCCCTGCTTTCTGAAGATGGGCCTCAAGCTGTCACGCTCTACCAGAGACAGTTAACACAATATCCTGACCCTGTGCTTGATCAAATCAGCACCTCACGCATAGCAGCCTACAGCCTCGCAAAAAAGAGTGTTATGCCTCTTCCCAAGGTGACCATTTCTGAACCTTCACCAAAACCGAACGCTTTGCGACCAATCCAGGAATCTGCAAAACAGCCTGTCGCACTTCGTAAAGAACAAATGAAAAAGGAGATGGCCATTGCCACCCCAAAGCAAACCCCACCAACAATAAAAGCGTTTACCTTACAGTGCGGAAGCTTTAAAAGCAGAGAAAATGCAGAAATACTTGCAAAAAGAATTTCTCGGCACATGCCGGTAACTGTTATCCGGCAGGGAGAATTTTTCAAGGTTATACTGCAAACCCATTATGTTTCAAAAGAGGAGGCTACGGCAGCAGCAAAAACAATGCCGTTTGACACAGTGGTAGCTCAAGACTTGTAAAACCTTCAAAATATTGAACCAAAACAACCACTCCCTGATGAAACATGAGACCGCCATCGTCGGACAATCACCCCTGATCTCCCAGCTCAAACAGCTTGCCCTCCAGGTTGCAGAGACTGATATTACCGTATTAATTATTGGAGAGACAGGATCCGGTAAAGAGGTGCTGGCGCGTTTTATCCATGCCAACAGCCTCCGTTCCGATAAAAACTTTATTCCGGTCAATTGTGGTGCTATTCCTGCAGGCATTCTGGAGTCAGAGCTGTTTGGCCATGAAAAAGGTGCCTTTACCGGTGCAGTACAAAGCAGAAAAGGGTACTTTGAAAGCGCCGACAGAGGCACAATTTTTCTTGATGAGATAGGAGAGATGCCCTTGGAGACACAGGTAAAATTTCTCCGGGTCATTGAGACCGGAGAATTTCAGCGGGTTGGCTCATCGGAGACTATCTACTCAGATGCACGCATCATTGCCGCCACAAACAAAAATATGTACCAGGCCGTAGCTGAAAAAAACTTCAGGGAGGATCTCTTCTACCGCCTGCGCAGTGTGGAGCTTCAGATCCCCCCGCTTCGGGAGCGGGGTCGCGACATACTCCTGCTCTCTGAAACGTTTGTGCATGAGTTTGAACTGAAACACAAAATAGTCTTTGAAGGATTCAGCCCGGATGGCGCGGAAATGCTGATGCGTTACCCCTGGCCGGGCAATATCCGGGAACTCCGAAATCTTATAGAGTCACTGCTTGTGCTCGAAAAAGGAAAATACATCACTCCCGAACTTCTTGAAAAACATCTGGTTCAAAAAAACAGATACAAAAGCCTGGTCCATGACCCCGCAAGATCAGAAAAAAACGAACTCCAGGTGATCTTCAGCAATATTATTCAACTTCGCCAGGAGGTGAGTGAAATCCGTCTGCTTTTGCAGCATGTTGTGCAGGCAAGAGCGATCGCTCCACTGCTCCTGCCCGATTTTCCAGAATATCAACCACAAAGCTATCCAGCTCTTCAACCACCACCAGAAAATCCGGCACCAATACTGTCACTGGACGACATAGAAAAAAAGTCTATTACAGAGGCACTTGAACGGTGTAACGGGAATAAACGCAAATCGGCTCTTGCGCTGGGCATCACCGAACGAACCCTCCACAGAAAAATCAAGGCATACGGCTTGCAAGTTCATCATCAGGTCGTACCAACACCATAATTTACAAGGTTTTGGCTTCTCTTCTCAAAAAAGCAACTAGCAACAACAACGCTGAAATCAGCACGGTTGCTTTCGGCAAGAGATCCGGGTTGCAGGTATAAAACGTAAGCGTACTTTCAAGGGGCACATCAGCTGTCAATGTCTGCTCCTGCCACCAAGGAATCTCAGAAATGGTTCTTCCAAATTTATCAAGCACAACCGTGAGGCCGGTATTGGCACAGCGCGCCATTGCACGACGGTTTTCAATACAGCGCAATCTGCCAATAGCCAGATGCTGATAAGGACCATAAGAGGTTGCGTACCATCCATCATTGGTCACGAGGGTAAGCATTCGAGCTCCCTTACGAACAAACTCCGTCACAAAAGCAGGAAAAATAGATTCATAACAGATAATATTGGCAATAACTATCTTTCCGTGCGAGGAAGAGAGCTTCATGACAGAAGCATCGCCCCCTTTTCCCCATCCCCTGATACCTGACAACGAAAATGTTGCATTTCCAAGCCATGGGAAATATTCAACATAGGGCACCCGCTCTGCAAATGGCACCAGATGCATCTTGTGATAAATCCAGGGCACACCGTTGCCCGGCTCCAGCAGCACGGATGCATTATAAGCCTCGCCATGCGCCCCCTCCCCGCTATGCACAACGTCGACAAGCCCGGTCAAAAGGGGCACCTGCCACTGTCGCAGCGCCCCCTGCAGAAGTTGCAAATCAAAAAGGTAGTCTGAATCAAAAATGGAGAATGGAATCGCTGTTTCAGGCCAGATGACCAGATCAGGTCGATTATCACGAACAGCGATCCTGGTCATACGGTAATACCGCTCCATTATGTCAACACTGTTATTGCGTACCCATTTCCCATGAGGATCGATATTTGGCTGAACAAGCGTCACCCTGAGTTGACCTTGCGCCGTGGAAACCGCTCCATCACGAGAGAAAAGCAACATGGAGTACAGCAGAGGGAGAAGAACCATGACGGCCATGAAGAGAAGAGGACGAAGCGCCTCCCTGCGACTGCCGATCAACACCAATACCGCCAGTACATTGAACCATATCAGCCAAAAACTTATTCCCCATACACCGGTAATATCAGCATACTGAATCATGAAATTCAGATTAGCCTGTGAATTCCCGAAAGTAAGCCAGCCTAATGAGAACTCCTGCTGCATGTAGGCCCACTCCCAGGCAACCCAGATAAAAGGCAGTGAAAAGAGCGCAAACAGATAGCTTGCCAGTTTTTTGATCAGATAAAAGGCAAAAAGAGGCAGAGTCATGAAACATGCTTGTGCCAGAATAGTGAGAATACCACCGGGCAGCGTTGCAAGAGTGACCCACCAGAGACTGATCACACAAAAAAGCAGCATGGTAATAAATGCACGTCGAAACAGCTCACTGGCCTTCTCTACCGAGCGAAGGGAGATAAGCAGTGGTACCAGCGCAACCCATGCAAGCAGTTCGAGACGGATACCTGGATAGGAAGGAAATGATACACCAAGAAGCACTCCACTGAGCAGAGAGGCACGATATCGAGAATGGCTCAGTTGGTTAATTGTCCGGAATAAAAGGGTCATAAAACAGTCAAAAAATTATCGGTGAGGGGGTGGGGAAATAAAAAAAATCGCCGAAGAGTGGGGAATCGCTGAAAGTAAACGATATTTCAATCAAGCAGAAAACCACTCTGGACATATTTTACTTTATTTATTGATTTTTATTCTTTAAATTTGTTCAAACCTGTTACATAAGAGGAATCATATTCTGTGAATTTTTTTCCTGAAAATATCCAATTTCAACGCCATTAGAAAAAGGAGAACTCATTATGGCTCTTTTCGGCACTAAAGACACCACAACCGCACACTCCGACTATGAGATCGTGCTTGAGGGTGGTTCAAGCTCGTGGGGCAAAGTAAAATGCAGGGCAAAGATTAACGTGCCTCCGGCATTGCCTTTGTTACCTGCGGACTGCAACATCAAGATCAATGTGAAACCTCTCGATCCGGCAAAGGGTTTCGTAAGATTCTCGGCTGTTATTGAGTCCATTGTAGACAGCACAAAAAGCAAGTTGGTTGTTGAGGCTGATATTGCCAATGAAACCAAAGAGAGAAGAATCTGTGTCGGTGAAGGGTCGGTTACCGTTGGCGACTTCTCCCACTCATTCTCCTTTGAAGGTTCAGTTGTCAACATCTTCTACTATCGCTCAGACGCGGTCAAGAGAAATGTCCCCAATCCAATCTACCTGCAGGGTCGTCAGTTCCACGACATCATCATGAAGGTTCCACTTGACAATAATGACGTTATTGACACATGGGAAAACACTCTTCGGGCAATGCAGTCAACCGGCTCATTCAATGACTGGATTCGTGAATTGTGGTTTATCGGACCTGCTTTTACCGCACTCAACGAAGGCGGACAGAGAATTTCGAAAATTGAGGTCAACAGCATCGGCACCCAGAGCGGAGAAAAAGGGCCTGTCGGAGTGACCAGATGGCGCTTCTCCCACGGCGGATCCGGCATTGTCGATTCTATTGCACGCTGGGCAGAGCTCTTCCCTGCTGACAAGCTGACCAAACCAGCATCGGTTGAAGCTGCATTCCGCTCAGATTCACAGGGCATCGAAGTGAAGGTTGACGGTGAGTTCCCTGGTGTATCAGTAGATGCCGGCGGTGGACTCCGCAGAATCCTGAACCATCCGCTGATCCCTCTTGTACATCACGGCATGGTCGGAAAACTGAATGACTTTACGGTCGATTCGCAGTTGAAGATTGTCGTACCAAAGGGTTACAAGGTGCGCTATGCCGCGCCTCAGTTCCGTTCACAAAACCTTGAAGAGTATCGCTGGAGCGGTGGCGCTTATGGCCGCTGGGTTGAGCATGTCTGCAAGGGTGGTACCGGACAGTTTGAAGTGCTGTACGCTCAGTAACGAAGTGGTTGATTACAACAAAAAAACCGGTGAAAACCGGTTTTTTTGTTGTTGTCCTTGCAGTCCCCTTAATAACCCTTCTATCCAAGCAACTGGAGAATATCCTCAATCTCCACCTTGATCTCCTTCAACAGCAGCGTGCGACGTTCATCAACGACACTTTGACGACTCTTCTCATTGCCAATCTGTTTCCGCAACTTGAGAATCTCTGTGGTTTTATGGTCATCATCACTATCCTTTGGCTTGCCCTTCACAATTTCACTCGCCTTGCCAAGCTTGTACCCCTTCTCATAGACCAGATCCTTGATATTGAGTACCATGGCAATATCGCGGTTTGTGTATCGTCTGTTACCGCGCGTATCCCGCGCCGGAGTCAGCTCATTAAAAAAACCCTCCCAGTACCGAAGCAGGTAAGCAGGTATCCCTGCGATTTTGGTCACCTCACTGATCGAGTAATAACTCTTCGTTGAATCAAATGCCATAACAGTGTTGCCCGTATGAAATTTTGTTTTCCCTGTTCTTATGATAGATTACTACAGTCACTTCAAAAACTTATGACGTATGAAAAATCTTCTCAGCCTCAAACCTTATCTCTCAAGGTATAAAAAAAATCTCTTGTCAGGCTTTTTCTTTATCATTCTGACCAACCTCTTTGCCGTCATCGCTCCAAAATATATCGGACTTGCCATCGACACCATGAGTCGTCCATTCGTCCTTGTGGAGGTGCTCCGCGATACCGGCCTCTATTTTCTCTTCGCACTGCTGAGTGGCTACTTTCTCTTTCTTGTCCGGCAGAACATTATTGTAGCATCACGGCACATTGAATTTGATCTGAAAAACGACTATTACCAACACCTTCAAAGCTTGCCAAGGCGGTTTTACAATACCACAAGCACTGGCGAACTTATCTCCAGAGGCACCAACGACCTGAATGCCATCAGAGAGTTCCTCGGCCCCGGCATCATGTACTCCCTCAATACCCTCTTCCGACTTGTTTTTGCACTTGTCGCCATGGTTGCCATCTCTCCGAAACTCACCCTTTTCGCCCTGCTCCCCGCACCCATTCTGAGCTATTCCGTCTATAAAATCGGCAGCTCTATGCAAAAACGGTCGAAAAGCATTCAGGAGAGCTACGCAGCCATAACTAATCTGGTACAGGAAAATCTCTCCGGCATCAGAGTCGTCAAAAGCTACACTCGCGAATCCTTCGAAATTGAGCGGTTTGCATCCCTCAATAAGGAATACTACCGCAAAAATCTTTCACTCGGAAAACTGCAAGCGCTCTTTTTTGCCTTTCTCACCTCCATGACCGCCTTTTCGCTTATCCCTGTTGTCTGGGTTGGAGGTATCAACGTTATTGAAGGAAGCATGACGGTTGGAGGCATCGCAGAATTTATTGTCTATGTTTCAATGCTGAGCTGGCCAATCATCTCCATCGGGTGGGTCACCAGTATTATCCAGAGAGCCGCCTCAGCCCAGGTACGACTGAACGAAATATTCAGCATAAAACCGGATATCTCCGAACTGAAGAGGGAGTATGTTGATATTAACTCCTTTCCAGCCGCCCTCTCTTTCCGTAATGTTCGCTTTCACTATCCCGGCCATGAGAAAAATCCTGTTCTGAACAACATCACACTCAACATAGCCGCTGGCTCAAAAGTGGCAATCGTCGGGGCAACTGGCTCAGGCAAAACAACTCTGGTCAACCTGATACCACGACTCTACCTACCGGTTGAGGGCTCCATACTGCTTGACGGCCTCAACATCCAAAGCATTCCAATCACCACATTGAGAGAGCTCGTCGGCTTTGTCCCCCAGGTAAACTTTCTCTTTTCCGACACCATCGCCCACAACATCAACTGGGGCAGCCGCGATGAAGAGGCTGAATCGGTCATCGATGCAAGCAGAATCGCCATGCTTCATGATGACATTGAAGATTTCCCTGACGGCTTCGAAACAATGCTGGGCGAAAAAGGGATCAACCTCTCCGGCGGACAGAAACAGAGAGCGTGCATTGCCAGAGCCATTGCCTGGAAGCCCCGCCTTCTCATCCTTGACGATGCCCTTTCTGCCGTTGACACCGACACCGAAGCCCGTATCTTTGAGGCACTCCTGCAAAAACTTCCCAATACCACCATTCTGCTGATCAGCCATCGAATCTCCACGGTCAAAAACTGTGACCGCATTGTGGTGCTGAAAGAAGGGGCCATTGTTGAGAGTGGCACCCACGAGGAGCTCTTGCAGCAGAAACACCTCTACGCTGAACTGTATAAACAGCAGTTGCTGGAGGAGGAGATACTTTCAATAGCGTAGCCTGAGATAGTGTTCAACCGATTGTTCTCGGATTTTCAGGCATTCTTCTACCGAATAAAGAATTTTATAGGGGAAATTAGGGACATAAACCTTGAGCATCTCTTTACTTTCTCTGTGAAGCCATTCGGAATTTTTTCCTTGCCCATTGTTCAAGCTTCAGCCCTCAAAAATATTTTTTAGCGTGTCGAGGAACACGCTTTTGCCGAATCGAGGGGGTCGCGACAGAAAGACATATTTAAAGTTGTTGATCAGGTTACGGGCAATCTCCGTTTTATCGATGTAGAGGTAATCACCTTCGATTATTTTACTGAACGTCTGTATCCCTATTGGCAGCTTTTTCATTGTCAACCTCTTTGTAACTCGCACATTTTTTTTACTCCATAACAGAATATAATACTTTTTGACAGAAACACTTCGATACGGGCTTACGCCCTACTCAGTGAGCGGAGTATACGGGCTGGCGGACTACTCACCAAATATGGTTCTCTTTTTCTGCCGAGCTGGAGCTCGGCGTTCCCGGGAATGTGAGGGGCGTATGCAATACGCCCCTATCAGGGGATTTGCTGGCAGATTTTATTCGGAATGTGGAGGATATCTTGGGTGAGAAAGACTACTCTTTACTCACATCAACGTTGTAGCCATTGGCTTTGAGGAGGGCGTGCCGTTTTGCGAGGTCAAGATCGTGGTCTACCATTTCGGCAACCATCTTGTCGAGGGTTATTTCGGGGATCCAACCGAGGTCGGCTTTCGCTTTCGCAGGGTCACCAAGCAGGGTCTCTACCTCTGC
>SESE01000136.1_pt1 | contig 32306 bp, 26 predicted proteins | sample 3171371 | NCBI WGS metagenome assembly SESE01 (sample SAMN06051881, study PRJNA518727) | freshwater metagenome | biome: subpolar coniferous forest; feature: holomictic lake; material: water; isolation source: holomictic Lake 442, 13 m depth | place: Canada: near Kenora, Ontario | collected... | reverse complement strand
GGCAGTAAATCACCTGCACTGCAAAGGCCTCGTTCAGTTCCCACAGGTCAATGTCTTCCATCTTCAGGCCCAGACGGGTCAGCAGCTTGGGGACCGCGTACACCGGGCCAATGCCCATCTCGTCGGGCTCACAACCGGCGACGGCAAAGCCAAGAAAACGGCCCAGCGGTTTGAGGCCTTTTTTCTCGGCCACTTTTTCGTGCATTACCACCACGGCACCACTGCCATCTGACAACTGGCTGGCGTTTCCGGCCGTAATCAGACCGCCCGGTAGCGCTGAGCGCAGTCCGCTGATGCCCTCTTTGGTGGTGCCATCACGGATACCTTCGTCGTCGCTGACGGTTACTTTTTTCGTCGTCAAACCCATCACCTTGTCGGCCACACCCATCGTCACCGTCATGGGCGCGATTTCGTCCTTGAACAGGCCGGCGGCCAAAGCTGCCGTGGCGCGTTGCTGGCTGGTCGCACCGTACTCGTCCATGGCGTCACGGCCGATGTTGTATCGCTTGGCAACGATCTCGGCCGTTTGCAGCATCGGCAGGTAGACCTCTGGCTTGTTCTTGATCAGCCAGGGATCGGTCAGCATGTGCTGGTTCATCTCCTGCATCACACAGGAAATGGCCTCCAGACCACCGGCCACGAAGATGTCGCCTTCCCCTGCGATCACACGCTGGGACGCCAGGGCAATGGTCTGAAGTCCGGATGAACAAAAGCGGTTGATGGTCATGCCGGAGGTCGTGATAGGGCAACCCGCGCGCAGAGCAATCTGCCGGGCGATGTTGGCACCGGTAGCCCCTTCAGGTGTACCACAGCCCATGATGACGTCCTCCACCTCGGCCGCTTCAATTCCGGCACGCGCTATGGCCTGTTCGACCACGTGCCCCCCCATCGTGGCTCCGTGTGTCATGTTGAAGGCACCTTTCCAGCTCTTGGTAAGCGGCGTGCGGGCGGTGGAAACAATTACAGCTGAGGTCATGGCAAACTTCCTTTGTTCAGTTAAACGTTTTGCCTTCGGCGGCAAGTTTGGCCAGCAAAGGCGCGGGTTGCCAGAATTTGGCATCGTCCAGTGGATTTTGAGCAAAGCGCTTCATGCTCTGCACCACATTGAACAGACCAACCTGGTCGGCGTAGTTCATCGGGCCACCACGGTAAATCGGGAAGCCGTAACCCATCAGGTAGACCATGTCGATGTCGCTGGCCTTGGAGGCAATGCCATCTTCCAGAATTCTCGCCGCTTCGTTCACCAGGGAATACACCAGACGCTGCACAATCTCGTCGTCGGAGATTTTGCGCGGCGTGACGCCCAGCGATTGACGGTGTGCCTCGATCATCTTGACCACCTCGGCATTCGGAATCGCATCACGTTTGCCAGCCACATAGTCATACCAGCCGGCGCCTGTCTTTTGCCCGAAGCGCCCTTTTTCGCACAACAAATCAGCGGTCTTGCTGTATTTCATATCGGGCTTCTCGGTGTAGCGGCGCTTGCGAATGGCCCAGCCAATATCATTGCCGGCCAGATCCCCCATGCGAAATGGGCCCATGGCAAAGCCAAACTTCTCTATTGCCTTGTCGACCTGCTCTGGTGTGCAGCCTTCGTCCAGCAGGAACCCGCCCTGACGACCATACTGCTCAATCATGCGGTTGCCGATAAAGCCATCGCAGACACCCGAAACAACAGCTGTTTTCTTGATCTTCTTAGCCATCGACATGACGGTGGCCATGACGTCTTTGGCGGTTTTTGCACCGCGCACCACTTCCAGCAGTTTCATCACGTTGGCCGGGCTGAAAAAGTGCAGCCCGACGACGTCTTGCGGACGTTTGGTAAATGCTGCGATCTTGTCAACGTCCAGCGTTGAGGTGTTGGACGCCAGAATAGCGCCCGGCTTCATAACGCGGTCAAGTTCCTTGAAGACAGCTTCCTTGACACCGATCTCTTCAAACACGGCTTCGATCACCATGTCAGCACCCTTCAAATCGTCGTAGCTCAGGGTCGTGCTGAGCAGGCTCATACGCTGCTCGTACTTGTCCTGTTTGAGTTTGCCTTTTTTAACCTGTGCTTCGTAGTTCTTCCGAATGGTGGCAACGCCACGGTCCAGCGCATCCTGCTTCATCTCCAGCATCGTGACCGGGACGCCGGCGTTCAGGAAATTCATGGAGATGCCGCCGCCCATGGTGCCAGCGCCAATTACCGCCACCGAGTTGATGGCACGCTGAGGTGTGTCAGCCGGCACGTCTGGTATTTTCGACGCAGCACGTTCAGCCATGAAAATGTGGCGCAGTGCTTTGCTTTCTGCAGTCCACATCAGATTGATGAAGAGCTCACGCTCGGTAGCCATGCCGGCATCAAACTTCTGCTTGGCTGCGGCTTCGACTGCATCGACGCATTTGCCCGGAGCCGGGAAGTTTTTCGACATTCCCTTGACCATGTTGCGGGCAAACTGAAAATAGGCATCTCCCTGGGGGTGTTTGCACGGTAAATTGCGCACCAGCGGCAGTGGCCAAACAGCGGCCACCTCAGCGGCGTAGGACAGAGCCTCGGCCAGCAGCGAATCCGCCGATGAAGCCATTTTGTCAAACAGTTTTTGACCGGGCAACATGGCCAGCATTTCACTCTTGACTGGCTCACCGCTGACAATCATGTTCAGCGCCGGCTCAACGCCAAGCGCGCGAGGCAGTCGCTGTGTGCCACCAGCACCGGGAAGCAGGCCCAACTTGACCTCCGGTAGCGCCACACTGCAGCCGGGTGCGGCGATGCGGTAGTGGCAACCCAAGGCCAGTTCCAGCCCGCCTCCCATGCAAACCGTGTGAATTGCTGCCACCACCGGCTTCGGTGAGTTTTCCACCGACAGAATGACACTCAATAAATTGGGTTCCTGCATCGCCTTGGGGCTGCCAAATTCCTTGATGTCGGCGCCACCCGAAAAAGCTTTGCCGGCACCCGTGATCACGATGGCTTTCACTGCGGCATCGGCATTGGCTTGGGACAGGCCATCTGTCAACCCCAGGCGCGTGGCAAACCCCAGGCCATTGACTGGCGGGTTATTGAGCGTAATCACGGCAATATTGCCCTGTACTTTGTATTCGGTGCTCATGCTTGCATTCCTCAAAAGTGAAAATAGAACGATCGTTCGATTTTTGATTGTAAGAACAATATTTGACGGTTCAATCGATTTTTGTCACGGCTGGGACAAGCGCTTCAAACCTCCAGCCATTCCTTGCGGATATAGCTGTCATTGCGCAGTTCATTCGGGGTTCCGGTGAACACGATACTGCCATGCCCCATCACCATACAACGGTCGGAAATATCCATGGCAATGGTCAGCTTTTGCTCAATCAACAGCACAGAGATACCGCGCTTTTTGAGTTCCCTGAGGTAGAGCGCCACCAACTCGACAATCTTGGGCGCCAGTCCCTCGGTCGGCTCGTCAATGATGATGAGATCCGGGTCACCCATCAGGGTGCGGCACAGGGTAAGCATTTGCTGTTCGCCACCCGACATCACGCCAGCCTGTATGTATTTGCGCTCCTGCAGGCTGGGAAACATCTTGTAGATGTCGTCCAAAGACCAGCGCCCGGCCTTGCGCGCATTTTTTTGTCCCAGATACAAATTTTGTTCCACCGTCAGGGTCGGAAAAATATCGCGGCTTTCCGGCACGTACCCAATGCCAAGATGAGCGATTTCGTAGGTCTTCTTGCCAAGAATTTCCTGCTCCTTCCAGCGCAGCGAACCATGGCAATCGACCAGGCCCATGATGGCCTTGGCGGTGGTGGATCGACCGGATCCATTGCGCCCCAGCAGCGCAACAATCTCGCCCGCTGCGACATCCAGATGCACGCCGTGCAGCACATGGCTCTTGCCATAAAACGCGTGCAAATTTTCAATCTTCAGCATTTTCAATGTCCCGCAGTGGCTTGCGACTCGGCGACCGAAGAGCCCAGGTAGGCCTCCTGCACTTGCTTGTTGGCACGCACCGCATCGGGTACGTCGTAGGCCAGCAGCTCACCATAGACGACCACTGCAATTTTGTCAGCCAGGCCAAACACCACACCCATGTCGTGCTCAACAGTCAAAAGAGTTTTCCCGACTGTCACGTCCTTGATCAGCTTGATGAAGCGGCTGGTTTCCGATTTGCTCATGCCAGCGGTGGGTTCATCCAGCAGGATGACCTTGGCGCCGCCTGCAATGGTGATGCCAATTTCCAGCGCACGCTGTTCGGCATAGGTGAGGTTGGCCGCCAGAACAGTTTTTTTCTTGTCCAGTTTGACCATATCCATCAACTCGGTGGCCCGCTCATTGGCATCTATCAGGTTGTCCAAAAATTTCAGGAAAGTGTATTTGTAGCCCAGGCTCCAGAGCACACCGCATCTTAAATTCTCAAACACACTGAGCTTCGGAAAAATATTGGTGATCTGGAAACTGCGGCTCAAACCCATCCGGTTGATCTCGAAAGGTTTCTTTCCATTGATGCGTTGGCCGTCCAGCAAGACGTCACCACTGCTGGGCTCAAAGCGACCGCTGATCAAATTGAACAGGGTTGATTTGCCGGCACCGTTCGGGCCAATGATGCCAACCCGTTCACCCGCCGGAATTGCCAGATTGATGCCGCGAATGATCTCGGTCTTGCCAAAACTCTTGCGCAGGTCCTTTAGCTCCAAAGCATAGGTCATAGCAATTCCCTTCGCTTGATTTCTTTTTCTATGTCTCCCTGTATCTGCCCCCACTCCCTGGCAAACTGACGACGGCAAGCTTCAAACAGCCCGAGCCCGGTTGCCAGCACGAACAGCGAGCCGAACCAGCTATTGAGTCCTTTTGAGTCCAGTCTGACCCCCATGAACAGAAGTTCAGAGCCGAGCGCCGAATTGAGTTGCAGGTGGTACACCATTTCGATCATGGCTGCAGCCCCCAGCAAGGTCACCAAAGCGGTCACCGCCAGCGCCAGATAGCTGACCCATAGCCGTCGCAGAAAACCATACATGGCGAGCCGCAAATTCATCATGATGAGCGAAGCGACACCACCTGGGGCGTACATCACCATGAACAGAAAGATCAGCCCGAGGTAGAGCAGCCAGGCCTTGGTGAACTCGCTGAACAGCACGAACGCCAGCACCATGAGCACGGCGCCAATGATGGGGCCGAAGAAGAACGTGGCACCACCCAAAAAAGTGAAGAGGAGGTAAGCCCCGGAGCGTCCGGCACCGACCACTTCAGCCGTCACGATCTCAAAATTCAAGGTGCCAAGCCCACCCGAAATGCCGGCAAAGAAGCCGGCAATGATGAATGCCATGTAACGAATGCGCTGCGTGTTGTAGCCAACAAATTCGACACGCTCCGGGTTGTCGCGCACGGCGTTTAGCATGCGGCCCAGGGGCGTTCGCGTGAATGCAAACATGGCAGCCACTGCCAGGAATGTGTAGACCGCAATCAGGTAATAAACCTGGATAGGCGGCCCGTAAGTAATACCCATGAACGCCTTGCCGGTCACCCGGTTACCAGAAACGCCGCCTTCGCCGCCAAAAAACTCCGGGATCATGAGCGACATGGCAAACACAAGTTCCCCCACTCCCAAGGTGATCATGGCGAACGTGGTCCCTGATTTTCTGGTCGTCACATAGCCAAACAACAGTGCAAAACCCATGCCCGCCAAGCCACCCACCAGGGGCACCGCGGACACCGGGATCGGCAGGGAGCCATCGGTAACACTGTTGAGCGCGTGCATCGCAAGGTAGGAGCCCAGACCGGTGTACACCGCATGCCCGAAGCTCAGCATGCCGCCCTGCCCCAACAGCATGTTGTAGGACAGGCAGGCAATGATCGCGATACCCATTTGCGAAAGAATGGTGATCGACAAGCTGCTGGTGAAGAACCAGGGAATGACCCCCAGCAACAGTGCAAACAAACTCCATATCAGCCAGCGGCCGACATTGATGGGCTTGAATTCGTAGTAACTGGTCATCGCTTAGCCCTCCCGCGTGCCAAGCAAACCCTTGGGCCGGAAGATCAGGATCAGCACCAAAAAAAGGTAGGGCAAGATGGGAGCTACTTGCGATAGTGTCAACTTGACAAAGGAGTTGTTGGTTGCGCCAGCACTCAGGTGCACGCCCAATTCAGAGGCCAAGGTGCCAATCGAGTAATCAAACGCGACCGCGAAGGTCTGAATCAGTCCGATCAGCACCGATGCCAGAAAAGCTCCCGGCAACGAGCCCATGCCACCCACCACCACCACCACAAAAATGACCGGGCCGACGGCTGCAGCCATCGACGGTTCAGTCAGGAACGTGCTGCCGCCAATGACACCTGCCAGTCCGGCAAGCCCGGCACCGGCACCGAACACCAGCATGAAGACGGCCGGCACATTGTGACCCAGCGATTCGACTGCTTCTGGATGCGTCAGCGCAGCCTGTATGACCAGCCCGATTCGGGTGCGTATCAGCAACAACCAGACCGACACCAGCATGACCAGTGCCACCAACATCATGAAGGCGCGGGTTGCGGGAAACGGCGAGCACACGACACGCACTGCGGCATCGGCAGACCTGCACAACTCGGCCGGAGCAGCGCCCAACATCAGACCAAGACCCTTGACTGAATGATTGATCAAGGTGAAAGCGGGTCCCTGCAGCGCCTCAGGCGGCCGGAATTCAAGGGCAATTCGACCCCAGACAAGTTGCACCAGCTCAAGGATGACGTAGGTCAATCCGAACGTAATCAGTAGTTCAGGTACATGCCCAAACTTGTGGACCTTGCGCAGAAAATGGCGCTCAAACAAGGCGCCCATCACCGCAACCAGCAGTGGGGCAATCACCAGCGCCGGCCAGAACCCGACCAAGCGCGAAACGGTGTAACCAACATAAGCCCCCAGCATGTAGAAGCTGGCATGTGCGAAATTAAGAACGCCCATCATGCTGAAAATCAACGTGAGGCCAGAGCTCAGCATGAACAGCAGCAGGCCGTAGCTCAGTCCATTGAGCATCGAAATAATGAAAAACTCCATTCAGAAAGCCCTTCTACCCAGCAAAAATGGAAAAGCCCGACACGGTATTCCCGTTCGGGCTCATGCGTCAGACAACCCGCATCACGGACGCTTCATCTGGCAGCTGGTGGGCGTGCTCGAAACGTAGTTTGGGTATTCCTTGAGCGGTGCCAGCGTCATGCCGGTGTTTTCCGGGTTATACGGGTACTTGGCACTGGCCTTCTCCCACACAGACATGTACAGCGGTTGCTGCAACTGGTGGTCTGCCTTGCGGATTTCAACTTCACCATTGAAACTCTGCACCTTGATGCCTTCCAGCGCCGCCGCCACTTTCACCGGGTCAGTTGACTTGGCTTTGGCCATGGCCGCACCCAGAGTCTCGAAAATACGGATAGTGGAACCGGTATAAAAATCGTCGTTGTATTTGGTTTTGAATTCCTTCATCCACTTGTCCATCTGCCCACCCATGTTGTAGTGGCTGTAGGCAATCTGGTAGACGCGGCCGGCGCCGTTGCTGCCCAAAGCTGTGGGAGTACCGGTGACGCCGGCGTAGTAGGTAAATATCTTGCCGTTGTAGCCACCCTCGTTGGCGGCTTTCACCAGCAAGGACAGGTCCGAACCCCAGTTGCCGGTAATGACGGTATCGGCCCCTGTTGCCTTGATCTTGGCAATGTAGGGTGAGAAGTCACGCACCTGGGCGATCGGATGCAGGTCCTCGCCGACGATCTGAATGTCAGGGCGCTTGCGCGCCAGCGTTTCTTTGGCGTACTTGGCTACCTGGACGCCGTGCGAGTAATTCTGGTTCAACAGGTAGACCTTCTTGATGTCACTCTGGGTCGCCATGAAGCTGCTCATGGCTTCCATCTTCATCGACGTATCGGCGTCAAACCTGAAATGCCAGAAGCTGCATTTGCTGTTGGTCAGATCGGGATCTACGGCTGAGTCGTTGAGGAAGATCACCTCTTTGCCAGGGTTGCGCTCGTTGTGCTTGGTAACCGCGTCCGACAGCGCTAGTGCCACGGAAGAACCGTTGCCCTGGATGATGTAACGCACGCCCTGGTCGATCGCAGCCTTCAAGTTGTTCAGACTTTCGGTGGGGCTCAGCTTGTTGTCCATACCGGTGATTTCAAATGTGACACCGGCCGGGTTGCCGGGGTGTCCGGGGTTGCCGGGGATTGGAGCGCCGCTGAACTTTTCGGCAAAGAACTGGTAACCCTTGAGTTGGCTCACGCCCACCGGCCCGAGCAGCCCAGTCAGGGGATCGATCCGCACTATCTTGATCACTTCGCCCTTTTGGGCCTGCGCGCTGCCGAGACATAAAACAGCAGCGGTCGCTGCAACCATCTTCATTGCGAACTTCATATAAATATCTCCTGAGTTTCAATCATTTAACACCCGCGCAGCGTACAAGTATTTGCGCGTTGCAGCACAAGGGATTTCCCTTAGTGTGAATCCCCCATGCGACAGGCAACACACCACTTTTCAACGGCCGACCGGATCAGACATCATGCATCAGGCAATTTGTAGTCCTTCAGTATCTCGCGCAGCTTGCTCTTTTGCATCTTGCCCGTACCGCCCAAAGGCATGGCTTGCACGAACACCACGTCGTCAGGAATTTGCCATTTGGCAGTCTTGCCGTCATAAAACTTGATGAGTTCGTCACGCGATACCTCGGCACCAGGCTTCTTGAGTACAGCGATGATGGGACGCTCATCCCACTTCGGGTGTTTCACGCCAATGCAGGCCGCCATGGCGACCGCCGGGTGCGCCATGGCTATGTTCTCCACATCGATGGAGCTGATCCATTCGCCGCCGGATTTGATGACGTCCTTGCTGCGATCAGTGATCTGCATATAGCCATCGGCATCAATGGTGGCGACGTCGCCGGTCGGGAACCAGCCGTCCACCAACGGCGAGCCGCCCTCGCCTTTAAAGTACTCACTGATAATCCACGGCCCCTTGACCAACAGGTCGCCATAAGCCTTGCCGTCCCATGGCAGCTCACCCCCTGCGGCATCAACAATCTTCATGTCGACACCAAAAACGCCGCGTCCCTGCTTGAGCCGGACCTTCATTTTGTCCTCGGGAGCCATCGGCAGATGCTTGTTCTTCAAGGTGCATACGGTGCCCAGCGGTGACATTTCTGTCATGCCCCAGGCATGCAGCACCTCAACGCCATAGTTGTCGTTGAACGCCGTGATCATGGCCGGTGGACAGGCCGAGCCGCCAATCACCGTGCGCTTGAGAGTGCTAAAGCGCAGACCACCGGCCTGCATGTGCCCCAGCATCATTTGCCAGACCGTTGGCACACCCGCCGCGAAAGAAACTTTTTCGCTCTCGATCAACTCAAAAATTGACTTGCCGTCCATGGCTGGCCCCGGAAAAACCAGCTTGGCGCCGGTCATGGCTGCCGAATATGGCAAGCCCCAGGCATTGACGTGGAACATGGGCACCACTGGCAATACGGTATCGCGCGCGCTCATGCTCAATGCGTCGGGCAAGGCGCCCGCGAGGGCGTGCAGCATGGTCGAGCGATGGCTGTACAAAGCGGCCTTCGGGTTGCCAGTGGTGCCACTGGTGTAGCACATACTGGAGGCCGAATTCTCGTCAAACGAAGGCCATTGATAGTTGCTGGATTGCGCACCAATCCAGGCCTCATAGCTCAGCAGGCCGGGAATGCCGCTGTCCGCAGGCAATTTGTCGGCGTCACACAGCGCCACAAAATGCTTGATGGTGGTACACCGGCTGTGAATGGCTTTGACTATAGGCAGAAAGCTCAGGTCAAAACACAGCACAGTGTCTTCCGCGTGATTGGCAATCCAGGTGATCTGATCGGGGTGCAGGCGCGGATTGAGCGTGTGGAGCACACGCCCCGTTCCACTCACTCCAAAATACAGTTCCAGATGCCGATAGCCGTTCCAGGCGAGCGTGGCGACCCGGTCGCTGAAGCCAAGTTTGAAAGCATCGAGGGCGTTGGCCACTTGTCGCGAACGCGACGCCACCTCCTTGTAGGTGTAGCGATGAATATCGCCTTCCACCCGGCGCGACACGATTTCACCCTCGCCATGGTGGCGCTCGGCAAACTCAATCAGCGACGAGATCAACAATTGGTGGCTTTGCATCAACCCGAGCATGAAAGAACTCCTGAATAGTGGTGAGATTGGATGTGGATGGTACAGCGATTTCCGGGATAACCCTGCGGACTCCATGCGCAAGCGCACTGCGGGACAATCCAGACATGAACAGGGTCATAGACAGCCACGGCAATCTCGATTTGGGATTGACCTGGTACAACAGTTTTGCCAGGTTGGGTGAAGATTTCTACACACGACTCGCGCCGCAACCTTTGCCTGAGCCGTACTGGGTAGGACGCAGCCTGTCGCTGGCCCGGGAACTGAACTTGAACGATTCCTGGTGGACGTCACAGGAGCTGTTGGAGGCAGTTTCTGGCAACCGCAGCATTGCCGGTACCCAAACCCTGGCCAGTGTCTATAGCGGCCATCAATTTGGTCAGTGGGCCGGTCAACTGGGCGACGGCCGAGCCATTTTGTTGGGCGAGACAAGCAACGGAAACGAAGTACAGCTCAAAGGCGCCGGTCTCACGCCCTACTCGCGCATGGGCGACGGGCGCGCCGTGCTGCGTTCCAGCATCCGCGAGTTTTTGTGCAGCGAAGCGATGCACGGGCTTGGCATCCCAACCTCGCGTGCGCTGTGTGTGACCGGCTCGGATGCGCCGGTGCGGCGCGAAACCATGGAGACAGCGGCGGTAGTGACACGGGTGGCGCCCAGCTTTGTCCGGTTCGGCCATTTCGAGCATTTTTCGTACAGCGACCAGCGTGCTCAACTCAAAATTTTGGCCGACTACGTGATTGACCGGTTTTACCCGGATTGCCGACTCTCTGATAAATTCGAAGGCAATCGATATGCCGCCATGCTGGAGGCAGTGAGCGAACGCACGGCAAAAATGGTGGCACAGTGGCAGGCAGCAGGCTTTTGCCATGGCGTGATGAACACTGACAACATGAGCATTTTGGGCCTGACCATCGACTACGGGCCGTTTCAGTTTTTGGATGCTTATAACCCTGGTCACATTTGCAACCACTCTGACACGCAAGGTCGTTACGCCTTCAACAAACAACCCAATATTGCCTACTGGAATTTGTTCTGCCTGGGGCAGGCGTTGTTGCCGCTGATTGAAGAACAGGAACTCGCCATTGCCGCACTTGAATCTTTCAAAACCGTGTTTCCTGCCGTATTTGAAGCAAAAATGTGCGCCAAACTTGGCCTGCTGGATGCCAGCGACGATACATCCGTCGATGACCGGGTCTTAATTGAGGGGATTCTTAAATTGCTGGCGCAAGACCGGGGCGACTACACTATTTTCTGGCGCCGTCTGAGTCATTTCCTTGACGGCACCGACGCCGCACCGGTGCGAGATCTGTTTTTGGACCGGCCCGCAGTTGACGCCTGGCTGCTGCGCTATGCGCAGCGAACCGCACATCTACCGCGCGGTCCGGTGACCGATTCAATGCTTAAAACCAACCCGAAATTTGTGCTGCGCAATCATTTGGGCGAGCAAGCCATTCAGGCTGCGAAACTTAAGGACTTTTCGCGAGTCGACACCTTGCTGATGCTGCTGGAGTCCCCATTTGACGAACATCCCGGATTTGGTGAATACGCCGATTTCCCACCCGATTGGGCCAGCAGCATCGAGATAAGCTGCAGTTCCTGATCCATTCATCACCAACTTAGCCAGAAGGAAGTTCCGCCGCATGACCTACAAAATTGAAAAGACCGACGCGCAGTGGAAGGCTCTGCTGAGAGAAAAAGGCGCCGAACCGCTGGCCTTCGAGGTGACACGCCAGCAGGCCACTGAAAGAGCCTATAGCGGCAAGTTGGAGAGTAACTCTGCAGCGGGTATCTATCGTTGCATCTGCTGCGATAAACCATTGTTTGAATCTACAACGAAATTTGAATCCGGGTGCGGATGGCCCAGCTATTTCCAGCCTATTAGCGACACCGCAGTAGCCACCAAAGCAGATGGCTCGCTTTGGATGAAGCGCACCGAAGTCCATTGTGCCGACTGCGGCGCGCATTTGGGTCATGTGTTTGAAGACGGCCCGGCGCCCACCGGTTTGCGTTACTGCATGAACTCGGCTTCGTTAAACTTCACTCCTCAATGAAAATACTAATCGACTTCTTTCCGATCCTGCTTTTTTTTAGCGCTTACAAGCTTTACGACATTTATGTTGGCACTGGCGTGCTGATGGCCGCCACCGTATTTCAGATGGGCCTGATCTACGCCATAGACCGCAAGCTGCAAGCCATGCACAAAATCACGCTGTGCCTGATATTGATTTTTGGCAGCTTGACTCTGGTGTTGCACGACGATCGTTTCATCAAATGGAAACCGACCGTGCTGTACGCTGCGATGGCCATCGGACTGGCAGTGGCGATCTGGATCATGAACAAAAATTTCCTCAAGCTGTTGCTGGGCAGCCAGCTGGAATTGCCCGATCCGGTATGGAAGAAGCTCAACGTGATCTGGGTGGCGTACTGCGCTTTTATGTCACTTAGCAATGCTTATGTGGCGGCCTACTTCAGCACCGAAGCCTGGGTCAACTTCAAGCTTTGGGGCTACGTGTTTCCGCTGATATTCATTTTGGGCCAGGGCTTTTACATTGCACCTCACCTCAAGTCCGACCAACCCAACACACCCAAGCTGCCATGAGCGACGCCATCCTGCGTCCTGCCGCTACGGCCGAGCAACTTGAGCAGCGTTTGCGCGCCACCCTGCAACCCATCTCGCTGGAGGTGCTGGACGAGAGTTTTCAACACGCCGGACACGCGGGCGCCAACGCCAGCGGTTTTGGCACCCATTTTCGGGTCCGCATCACTTCACACTTATTTACCGGCAAGTCGGCGGTCATGCGCCACCGCCTTGTGTATGATGCGCTGCACGATTTCATCGACCAAGGGCTGCATGCCCTGGCCATTGAAGCTAAATTACCCCCAACTTGAATCTGTTTAATTGGCAATTGATACTTAGGAAACCCGAATGAAAATGAAACTTTTATCCGCCATCGCAGCGGCCGCTATGCTGGGCACACTGGCACCGATTGTGCTGGCGCAAAACGTGGCGATCGTCAACGGTAAAGCCGTGCCGAAGTCACGGGTTGATGAATTGGCTCAGCAAATCGCACGCTCGGGTCGACCGATCACACCTGAAATGCAGGGCCAACTCAAGGACGAGGTTATCGCCCGCGAGATTTTCATTCAGGAAGCGCAAAAACAGGGGCTGGACGCCACCGACGATTTCAAGACCCAAATGGAACTGGCACGCCAGACGCTTTTGATCCGTGAGCTGTTTGGCAACTACCAAAAGGCCAATCCGGTGAGCGACGCCGAGGTCAAGGCGGAGTACGATAAATTTGTTGCCGCCAACAGCGGCAAGGAATACCGGGCCCGACATATTCTGGTTGAAAAGGAAGACCAGGCCAAAGCCATCATTGCCCAGTTGAAAAAAGGTGGCAAATTTGATGAGATTGCAAAAAAATCTTCCAAAGACCCGGGCTCCGGCGCCAAAGGCGGCGACCTTGACTGGGCCGGCGCTGGCAACTACGTTGCCGAGTTCTCTGAAGCCCTGACCAAACTGGCCAAAGGCAAGACGACCGAAACGCCGATCAAAACGCAGTTTGGTTACCACATCATTCGTCTGGACGATGTGCGCGACGCCCAGTTGCCAAAATTTGACGACGTAAAGCCGCAAATTGGCCAGCAGTTGCTGCAACAAAAAATGGGCAAGTACCAGGAAGAATTGCGCGCCAAGGCCAAAATCGAATAAGTTGGTCGACGCCTTCAGCATGAACGCGGCCTTGGCCGCGTTTTTTATTTGGATAGCCAGGCCAGTGCCATCAAGGCACCAATCATTACCGGCTGGTGCAACACGTAATAGCTCAGGCTCCAGCGTCCCAGCGTTACCAAAGGCTGCAGTGTCACAGGTAACTGCCATGTCAAACGCCCTACCCCTGGTTTTGTCAGCCAGTTGCCCGCTGCCACGCCCCACCACATCACTCCCAGCCAAGGCAGCAGCGGCACATAGTCTTCAGTGATCGGCTTGCGCGTCACCAGACCCAGCCAATTGAGTTGCGCCGTATTCAATGCATCGGCCAGCGCCGACATCGAGCCGGTCTCCAGGATACTGACAGCCAGATATTTAAGAGCGATGGCGATGGCTCCGAGCAGCCACAACCAGCGTCCCCAGTTTGCCGTCAAACGCGCAAGGATCAGCATCAGCGCCATGCCTTGCAGCACGCCAAAATAAATGAAGCTTTGCGGGTACATCCACCAGGAACCCGCCGTGACCAGCAACGCACAACCCAGCACGCGCGCCCAGCGGTGCCAAAAGCGCGGCCAGCTCTGCGCCTGATTGACGGCGATGGCTTGCCCTAAACCGGCGCAAAACAAGAACAGACTCAGAATCAGCGTGCGTTGCCAGGTCCAGAGCGGGTCGCGGTAGAAATCCTGCTTGATATAGCCAAACTGGTTCAAATCGAAACAAAAGTGAAACGCCGTCATCCAGACCATGGCCAGGCCGCGCAAGGCGTCCACCGCATCAAATCGGGGCATGGCAGAGACCGGGGTTTTATGACGCATGGCGTGACGATAACCGATCAACCCAAGGATAATCCGCCTCATGTCACAGTTTGACCACCAGCTTGAACTTCTGTCACCGGCACGCGACGCCGAGATTGGCATGGAAGCCATCAACCACGGCGCCGATGCCGTCTATATCGGTGGCCCATCGTTCGGCGCGCGCTCCAGTGCCGACAACAGCGTTCCGGACATTGCACGCCTGGTGCGTCACGCGCACCGCTACAACAGCCGCATTTTTGTCACCCTGAACACCATCCTGCGTGACGATGAACTGGAAAGTTCCCGCAAACTCGCCTGGCAGTTCTACGACGCTGGTGTTGACGCCCTCATCATCCAGGACATGGGCCTGCTGCAGATCGACCTGCCACCGATTCAATTGCACGCCAGCACCCAATGCGACATACGTACCCCTGAAAAAGCGCGTTTTCTGCAAGACGTGGGTTTATCGCAAATTGTGCTGGCGCGGGAGTTGACGCTAGAGCAAATCGGGGACATTCGCCAACGCACGGATTGCACACTGGAATTCTTTGTGCATGGCGCCCTGTGCGTGGCCTACAGTGGGCAGTGCTACATCAGCCACGCCCACACCGGGCGCAGCGCGAACCGAGGCGAATGCAGTCAGGCCTGCCGCCTGCCCTACCAGGTGCTTGACGCCAAGGGACGTTTTGTGGCGCACGACAAGCACGTGCTATCGATGAAAGACAACAACCAGAGCGACAACCTTGGCGCGTTGGTGGATGCCGGCATCCGTAGTTTCAAGATTGAAGGGCGTTACAAGGACATGGGTTACGTGAAAAATATCACCGCTCATTACCGCAAACTGCTGGACGCGCTGATTGAGGAACGCCAGCATTCGGCCTTGCCGCTGACGCGCTCATCCAGCGGTACAACCACTTTTACTTTCACGCCCGACCCGAAGCAAAATTTCAACCGCGAGTTCACCGACTATTTTGTGCAGGGCCGACAAAGCGATATTGGCGCTTTTGATACGCCCAAAAACCCGGGCCGACCCATCGGTTACGTGACGCAGGTCGGCCCCAACTGGGTGGAGTTGGAGACGACTGCGCCTGATACGGTGCTGCACAATGGCGACGGGCTGTGTTACTACGATCTGCAAAAGGAACTGGTTGGTTTGGCCATCAACCGGGCCGAGCCCGTAGGCAAGATCAGGGCCGGCCCCCTTGGAACTGGAACCAAGCGCTGGCGCGTCTTCCCCAAGGATGTGATCGACGTGTTGAAAGACCTGCGCAAAGGCGTCGAAGTCAATCGCAACCGTGACGTCGACTGGGTGCGAGTGCTGGACAAAAAATCAGGCGACCGGCGCATCGGCGTATGGGCCGAGTTGACGGACACGGCCCATGACCTTCGGCTAACGCTGACCGATGAAGATGGTCACACAGCCACGGCACAAGCAGCGCTGACTGGCAAAGACCGTCATTTGGCCCAGGACGCTGCAACCGCTAACAGTTACCTGCATGAGCACATAAGCAAAATGGGCAACACCAGTTTTGTAGCTTTGGAGGTGCGGGTGGTGTTTTCACAACCGTGGTTTGTGCCGACTTCGATCGTCAACCGGTTGCGGCGCGAGGCGCTGGAGGCATTGGAGCTGACCCGCGCGAAGGCCTTTGTGCGCCTGCCGCGCGCACAAGCGGTGCAGCCGCCGGTAGCCTATCCCGAAGACAGCCTGAGCTACCTGGCTAACGTCTATAACCAGCAGGCGCACTACTTTTACGCCAGACACGGCGTCCAGGTGATCGCCGCCGCCTATGAGAGCCAGCAGGAGCCGGGCGAAGTCAGCCTGATGATCACCAAGCACTGCGTGCGCTTTTCTTTAAGCCTGTGCCCCAAGCAGGCCAAAGGCATCACCGGCGTGCAAGGCACCATTAAAGCCGAACCCCTGCTACTCATCAATGGCAAAGAAAAGCTCACGCTGCGCTTTGACTGCAAACCTTGCGAGATGCATGTAGTTGGCAAGATGAAAAACTCAGTGGCGAAGCAGCTCGGTCAAGAAGCACTTGCCGCGCCACGCGGCGTGCCCATCAACTTCCTCAAGCGTGTTTGATTTGGCAATGCATCAGCAACTCGTCAATTTCCAGGGTATACCCGGTATGCTGCTCGGGTGTCGCTGCCACGAAGCCCAGATGTTCCAGCAAATGCAAAGAGCGCAGATTTGCGTGCTTGAGAATGGCACCGAGACTATTTACCTGGTAGTGCTCGACAAGCTCTGACATCATGGCCCCGACCGATTCATGCCCAAGGCCGCGTCCCCAATACGCACTGGACAACTCATACGCGATGAGGGCTTCACCACTCTTGCGCACCGTGGCCTGAACATAACCGACAAGCTCCAACGTTGAACAGCGTATCACCCAGTTAAGCCACCGCTGTTTGCCGTCCGGGGACCACCTCGATTCGAGCCTTTCGAAGCGGGTGCGCAACCATTCGAGCGACTGCGGCGCTGCGTTCTCGTACTGGTAGATCGCCGGGTCGCTAAGCACCCGGAACATCTCTGGAGCGTGCGCCGAAATCTGGGGCTCAAGCGTGAGGCGGGCGGTCCTGATTTCACGCATTTGCGCCATCAAGCAGCTACCCAACCCAGCGCCGTGCGTTGTGCCACAACTCCATCCACGGACTGTGCCGGTCGCGGTTCAAGTTGGTCCAGCTCATCTGGATGTTTCGAAAGACGCGCTCCGGGTGCGGCATCATGGCAGTGAAGCGTCCGTCGGCCGTAGTCACAGCGGTCAGACCACCCGGGCTGCCGTTGGGGTTGAAAGGGTAAGCCTCGGTCGGCGCACCAAAGTTGTCGGTAAAACGCATGGCGGCAATCGCCTTGTCGGCGTTGCCACGGTACTTGAAGTTGGCGAAGCCCTCGCCGTGCGCAACCGCGATTGGCATGCGAGTGCCGGTCATACCGGCAAAGAACAAAGACGGGGATTCCAGCACTTCGACCATCGACAGTCGTGCCTCAAAACGTTCGCTCTGGTTGCCGGTAAATCGCGGCCACTCGGCAGCGCCGGGAATGATGTCGGCCAGTTCGGCAAACATCTGGCAGCCGTTGCACACACCCAGGCCAAAGGTGTCGGCACGATCGAAAAATGCCTGGAACTGCTCCACCAGCACCGGGTTGAAAGTGATGGAGCGGGCCCAGCCGATGCCGGCACCCAACGTGTCACCATAGCTGAAGCCACCGCAAGCCACTAGGCCCTTGAAGTCGGCCAGATGGGCGCGGCCACTTTGCAGGTCCGTCATGTGCACGTCAAAGGCTTCAAAACCGGCCTCGGTAAAGGCGTAGGCCATCTCGACGTGCGAGTTAACGCCCTGTTCACGCAGCACCGCCACCTTGGGGCGGGACAGCAGCAGCGCGGGACCCGCAACAACTGGCTTACCTGGCTGTGCCTCGCCGCCAGCAACGAGATGAATGTGCAAGCCGGGGTCCAAAGGGTCGCCGACTGCGACGTGTTCGGCGTCTGCACAAGCGGGGTTGTCACGCCGTTGGCAAATCCTCCAACTGGTAGTGTCCCAGACTTGGTGCAGGTCTGACAAATTGGCACTGAACACGGCTTTGGCATCGCGCCAGATCTGGAGCGCCCCGATACCGATCGCAATGCTCGAACCGGCCGGACGGGTCTTGCCAATGACGTGGCTGTATCTGGACAGGCCATGCTGACGCAGAGTTTGCATGACCTCACCGCGCTGCACTGTAGGCACTTGCAGCACCACACCCAGTTCTTCATTGAAAAGCGCCTTGAGTGTCAGCTCTTCACGTCGGGCTGTAACTTGCCCTGCCCAATTCTTGCTGTCGCCCACATCAGCGCGGCTGTCCCTGATGCCGTCGCCCTCGGTCACCAGCAAATCGACGTTGAGCGAGACACCGACATGGCCGGCAAATGCCATTTCAGTCACTGTTACAAACAGGCCCCCGTCGCTACGGTCGTGGTAGGCCAGAATCCGGCCTTCACTACGCAAGACATTGACGGCTTCGATGAGATTCACCAGATCCTGCGGGTGGTCCAGATCCGGCACCTCATCGCCCAACTGCCCCAGCGTTTGCGCCAGCATGCTGCCACCCATGCGATTGCGGCCGCGGCCCAAGTCGATCAGGATCAAGGTGCTGTCCTGCGTTGCGTCGAGCTGCGGTGTCAGCGTGCCGCGTACATCGGCCAGGGTGGCAAAAGCGGTCACGATCAAGGACACCGGGGAGGTCACCATCTTGGCGCCCTGCTGGTCCGTCCACTGCGTGCGCATGGACAGCGAATCCTTGCCCACCGGGATGGAAATACCCAGCGCCGGGCATAGCTCGAGTCCCACCGCCTTCACCGTGGCGTAGAGCGCGGCGTCTTCACCCGGTTCACCGCAAGCGGCCATCCAGTTGGCCGACAGCTTGACCCGTGAGAGTTCAATCGGCGCCGCCAACAAATTGGTGAGCGCCTCGGCCACCGCCATGCGCCCGGAAGCCGGGGCGTTGACCGTGGCCAGCGGTGTGCGCTCGCCCATGCTCATGGCCTCGCCGGCAAAACCCTTGTAGTCGGCCAGCGTGACGGCGCAATCCGCCACCGGCACCTGCCAAGGGCCCACCATCTGGTCGCGGTGCGTCAAGCCGCCCACGCTGCGGTCGCCAATGGTGATAAGAAAACGTTTGGACGCCACGGTTGGGCTGGCCAGCACGTCAATGCAAGCTTTTTGCAGATCGACACCGCTCAAATCAAGCGGCGCAAAGGTGCGTTGCACAGTTGTCACGTCACGTTGCATCTTGGGTGGCTTGCCCAGCAGCACGTTCATCGGCATATGAACCGGTGCCCCCACGGTCATCACTGACGTGTCTTCTCTGCCCCCCGAGGGGGCTGTTTCGCCTTGGGGCGGCCCGGCGGCGAAACTTGCCCCCACGCTGCGCACGTCGGCGTGGTCATCGGTCAACACAAGATCTCGTTCTTCGGTAGCTAAGCCGACCACGGCGAACGGGCAGCGTTCGCGTTGGCACAAGGCCTTGAACGTTTCCAGCGATTCGGGTGCAATGGCCAGCACGTAGCGTTCCTGGCTTTCGTTACACCAGATTTCTTTCGGTGCCATACCGGACTCTTCCAGCGGCACAGCGCGCAAATCGAAGCGGGCACCGCGCCCGGCATCGTTGGTGAGCTCTGGGAAGGCATTGGAAAGACCACCCGCGCCGACATCATGAATCGCCAAAATAGGATTACTCGCACCCAGAATCCAGCACTGGTTGATGACCTCTTGCGCGCGGCGCTCAATCTCGGGGTTACCACGCTGCACAGAGTCAAAATCGAGCTCAGCGGCATTGGCACCGGTGGCCATGGAACTGGCCGCACTGCCGCCCATGCCAATGCGCATGCCGGGGCCACCCAGTTGAATCAGCAAACTGCCCGCTGGAAACTCAATCTTGTGGGTCTGCGTGGCGTCGATCACGCCCAGGCCACCGGCAATCATGATGGGTTTATGGTAGCCGCGTTGCTCTAGCCGCTGCGACCGTACCCCGCTTGCAACTGTCACCGAATATCGCAGACTTTGTTCGTATTCCCGAAAGTACCCCAGCAAATTAGGACGACCAAACTCATTGTTGAAGGCCGCACCACCCAAGGGTCCCTCCAGCATGATCTGCAACGGACTGGCAATGTGGCCGGGCTTGCCGTAATCCACCCCGTCTGACATCTGATCCCAGTGAATTCTGGACACGCTAAACCCAGTCAAGCCCGCCTTCGGTTTCGATCCACGTCCCGTGGCACCTTCGTCACGTATCTCACCACCGGCTCCGGTGGAAGCACCGGGAAAAGGCGAAATGGCGGTCGGATGGTTGTGCGTTTCCACCTTCATCAAGACATGGTGGGTGGCACTGCACTTTTCATAAGCGTTGGCCTTAATGGCGCCCTGCCCTGACGCCGAGGTCGCGACAAAGCGTTCAACCTGGACGCCTTCCATCACCGAGGCATTGTCCGAGTACGCCACCAACATGTGCTGCGGATGGGTCTGGTGCGTGTAGCGGATCATGCCGAACAGACTCATGTCTTGCGGCACGCCGTCAACAGTGAACTCGGCATTGAAGATCTTGTGGCGGCAGTGCTCGCTATTGGCCTGCGCGAACATCATCAGTTCCACGTCGGTCGGGTTGCGTTGCAGTTGCGTGAAGGCCTGCACCAGATAGTCAATCTCGTCAGCCGCCAGCGCCAGACCAAACTGGATGTTGGCCGCTTGCAGCGCGGCTTTCCTGCCGGTTAAAACATCGACATGGGCCATAGGCTCAGCTTGCAATTCAGTGAACAGACCGCAGGCGCCAGCCCGGTCAAACATCACGCTTTCCGTCATGCGGTCATGCAGCACGGTACCGATCTTCGCAAGTTGCACATCCGACACGGTCGGCTTGCCAAGCAAGCCAGCTTTCAGCGAGACGCGGTATTCAATTACCCGCTCCACCCGGCGCACCGCCAATCCGCAGTTGTGCGCAATATCGGTGGCTTTGGAAGCCCACGGCGACACCGTGCCAAAGCGGGGCGTCACCACAATCAGCGGTCCGTCCGTGGGGCCGACATACGGGTCGCCATAGGTAAGCAAGGCGGTCAACATGTCTTTCAGTGCCACGGTCGGCACTGCATCGGTGGTCACCAGATGCACAAAGCGCGCGTCCAAACCGTTGATCCTGTCGTGGATGGTTTGCAGGCTTGGCAATAGCTGCTGAACACGGAACGGACTGAGAGCGCTGCCGCCCTCGAATTGGCTGATATGCAGGGTCACTTTAGGGGCCTGAATTGGGTGGCTAACTGGGCTGAAAATGGACCCAAGGCGCGGGCGCTGACCTGGCCCGACTTGGATGACATTGGATTTTACCTGCCCACTCCATCGCCCAATCACATAGAAATTTACCCAATGGGATAATTCAGCCTATGACAATCACCTACAAAGATGCCCAAAGCATCGCAGGCATGCGTGTAGCCGGCCGGCTGGCCGCTGAATTGCTGGATTACCTCACTGCCTTCGTCAAACCCGGTGTCACCACCAATGAGCTGGACAAACTGGCCGACGACTACACCACGCAGGTGCAGGGCGCCATCTCGGCGCCGTTGAATTACGCACCGTCGGGCCATAACCCCTACCCCAAGGCGATCTGCACTTCGATCAACCATCAGGTCTGTCACGGCATTCCGAACGACAAGCCGCTGAAAAGAGGCGATATCGTGAATATCGACGTCACCGTCATCAAGGACGGCTGGCATGGCGACTCGAGCCGCATGTTCATGGTGGGTGAGGTATCAGTGGCGGCCAAACGATTGTGCGCATTGACCTATGAGGCGATGTGGCGCGGCATCATCAAGGTCAAGGCTGGCGCCTATCTGGGTGATGTCGGCCACGCCATTCAGACCTTTGCCGAAGGCCAGGGGCTGAGCGTAGTGCGGGAGTTTTGTGGTCACGGCATTGGTCGCAATTTTCATGAGGAGCCTCAAGTGTTGCACTATGGCCGGCCCGGCACACTGGATCAACTCAAAGCCGGCATGACGATCACGATCGAGCCGATGCTCAACATCGGTCGCAAGGAGATCAAAGAGTTGGGCGACGGCTGGACCATCGTGACCAAGGACCGTTCGCTGTCGGCGCAATGGGAACACACGGTACTGGTCACCGAGTCCGGCTATGAAGTGTTGACGCTGTCAGAAAGCAGCCCGCCAATTCCGTCTTTCGTGCCTATGGTGGCACTGGCTGACTAGATTTTCATGACTGATCTACTGGCACTGCGCAGTCATTTTCGCGCGTGCAAGGCCGAACTGCTGGATTCGCTGGCATCCAGTGGCACCTCCTCCACCCGAGGAGTGAGCGCAACCCTGGGCGCGCTCTCCGATCTGGCCGACGCGACACTGAAATCGCTTTGGCAACACGCCGGGTTTGCCCCACCATTTGCCCTTTTGGCAGTCGGTGGATTTGGACGCGCCGAGCTCTTTCCGTATTCGGACGTCGATGTGGTGGTTCTGCTGCCTGATCTGCAGTCACCGACACAAGATCCACAACTCAAAACCCTGATAGAAGACTTTATTGGTAGCTGCTGGGACGCCGGACTAGAGATCGGCTCCAGCGTTCGCACCGTGGCCGAGTGTCTGCATGAGGCGGCCAACGACGTCACGGTCCAGACCTCTTTGCTTGAAGCCCGGCTGATCACCGGCAGTGACACTTTATTTGCTGAGTTTCAAAATCAATTCTTTTCTGCGCTTGATGCCAGAGCTTTTTTTGTTGCCAAAACGCTGGAGTTACATCAACGGCACAGCAAGTTTGAAGACACGCCCTATTCATTGGAGCCCAATTGCAAGGAGTCTCCCGGCGGACTGCGTGATCTTCAGGTCATCCTGTGGGTGGCCAAGGCAGCCGGCCTCGGCGCCAACTGGGATGCGTTGGCCAAAACCGGCCTGGCCACCGCCTTTGAAGTGAAGCAGATCAAACACAATGAAGCACTGCTGCGCCTGATCCGGGCGCGCTTGCATTTAATAGCGCAGCGCCGCGAAGACCGATTGGTGTTCGATTTGCAGACCGCCGTGGCGCAGTCATTTGGCTATGGTGCTACGCCAACGCTAGCCACTGACGTGCCGGCCAAACGCCCCTTCATTCGCCCCAGTGAAGCCCTGATGCGCCGCTATTACTGGGCAGCCAAGGCGGTGACCCAACTGAATCAGATTTTGTTGCTCAATATCGAGGAGCGGCTCAATCCGTCGACGCATGAACCACGACCGATCAATGCGCGCTTCCATGACAAGGCCGGCATGGTCGAAGTCGTCAGCGACGACCTGTACCAAAGAGAGCCGCACGCCATTCTGGAAACTTTCCTGATCTACCAGACCACAGCAGGACTCAAAGGTTTGTCGGCACGTACCTTGCGCGCGCTTTACAACGCACGTGACTTGATGGGTGGCGGGTTTCGCAATGATCCGGTAAACCGCGAGACATTCAAGAGCATTTTGCTGCAGCACGACGGGATCACCCATGCCATGCGGCTGATGAACCAGACCTCGGTGCTAGGACGATACCTGTGGGTGTTTCGCCGCATCGTGGGCCAGATGCAGCACGACCTGTTTCACGTTTACACGGTGGACCAGCACATCTTGATGGTGCTGCGCAATGTGCGGCGCTTCTTTATCGTGGAGCATGCCCATGAGTATCCGTTTTGCTCTCAACTGGCGTCTGGCTGGGACAAACCCTGGGTGTTGTATGTGGCCGCGCTATTTCATGACATCGCCAAAGGCCGCGGTGGTGATCATTCGAAACAGGGTGCCGCAGAGGCAAGACGATTTTGTAAACAGCACGCCATCTCAAGTGCCGACAGCTCCCTGATCGAATTCATCGTTCATGAGCACTTGACGATGAGCCACATCGCGCAAAAATCCGACCTCAGCGACGCCGATATCATCCATGCGTTTGCCAGACGTGTCGGCAACGAGCGCAATCTCACTGCCCTTTACCTGCTGACGGTAGCCGACATCCGTGGCACCAGTCCTAAGGTCTGGAACGCGTGGAAAGGCAAGCTTCTGGAAGACCTGTACCGCGTGACCTTGCGCGCGCTCGGTGGGCGCGCACCGGACCGGGACGCCGAAGTTGAAGCCCGCAAGCGCGAGGCATTGATTTTGCTAGCCCTGCATGCTTTGCCATTTGAGGCGCACAAAGCGTTGTGGGAGACATTGGATGTGGGTTATTTCATGCGCCACGACGCGGCGGATATTGCCTGGCATACACGACAACTCTCGCGCCATGTGGGGGCCGGCAAATCAATCGTCAGAGCGCGTCAATCGCCACTTGGAGAAGGCCTGCAGGTGGTGGTGTACACGCCGGATCAAACGGATCTTTTTGCCCGCATCTGTGGCTACTTTGATCAGGGCGGCTTCAGCATTCTGGACGCGCGGATACACACGGCAAACAATGACTATGCGCTCGACACGTTTCAGGTCATCACATCAGCCTTGCCCGAGCACCACCGCGAGCTCATCAGCATGGTCGAAAGCGAATTGAGTCGGGTCATTGCACAGGCCGGGCCACTACCGCCACCGAGCCGTGGACGCGTTTCCCGGCGCGTCAAGAGTTTTCCGATTGCGCCGCACGTCACCCTGCGACCCGATGAGAAAGCGCAGCGTTGGCTGCTCAACATCTCGGCCAGCGACAGGGTCGGTCTGTTGTACTGTGTCGCACGCGTCCTGGCGCGCCACAAGATCAATCTGCAACTGGCCAAGATCGCCACGCTGGGTGAACGCGTGGATGATACTTTTCTGATTCAGGGCGACGAGTTGCAGCACAACCGGGCCCAAATTGCGATCGAGACCGAGTTGCTGGAAGCACTGACCTGATCAGATCAATGTGACTTCCTTGAAATAGTGGGCAACATCTGCCGCTTGGCAAAGTCCGGTGCCTTTTGACAGCAGGGCAGCGGAGGCGGCAGCAACTCCGTAGCGAAAGGCGGTCTTCAATTCGCTACCTCCGGCAAGCGCCCAAACCATGGCGCCGACAAAGCTGTCGCCGGCGCCTGTTGCGCTGATCACTTCTATTGGCAAAGCTGGCGCATAGCATTTGCCCTCTTGCGTGACCATCCATGCGCCGCCCTCGCCGATTGAAATGACAACCACCTGCGCACTGCCCTGCTCAAGCAGTTGCTCGGCGGCGTGGCACCACTGCGACTCGGTTTCAAGTGTTTGGCCAAAAAGATCGCGCAATTCCCGCAAGCTGGGTTTCGCCAGGTAAACGCCCTCCTTCAGTGCCGCCTCCAAAGCGAGCCCGGAACTGTCCAGCACCACCTTGACACCCAGCGGCTTTACCTGGCGAATCATGCGCGCGTAAAAATCGCTGGGAACACCGGGCGGCAAGCTGCCACTGGCGACCAGATAGCGCGGCACTTCCACCAGCGCGGCGACGCGATCAAGACAAGCCTGCCACTCGCTTGGCAGCAGTTCCGGGCCGGGCAAGACAAATCGAAACTCCCGTCCGGTCAACGCTTCGTGAACTGAAAAGTTCTCGCGGGTTTCGCCGGCAATACCGACACACAGGCTGTTGACGCCCTCTTCGTCCAGCAATTTGCGCAGCAGTTCACCGGTATCGCCACCTGCCGGGTAAAGCGCCACGCAATCGCCGGCCAGACGGTGCACCACGCGCGCGACATTGACACCGCCGCCGCCCGGGTGTCGATGCGGGACGCTGCATCGGAGTTTGTGTGTTGGCAGCACCTGGTGTGTCGATGTGGCGATGTCGACTGCAGGATTCATCGTGACAGTAACTATCTCGGTCATTATCCTTGCAGAATATCATCACTTCAGTCGCAAGGAACTCCATGATTGACCTGGACCACCAACTGACAACTGTCACCGTTGGCAAGGACCAGCGTCAAGGCCATTCGTGACTGCATCTGGCTCGATTCGCCAGGAAGCCGACTGCACCTTACCATCGCCATGTTTGAAGCCTGCTGGTCGCGAGAGCAAGTCATCTGGCAGGACGCTGCGCTCTTAAACTTATGTACCCAAGTGGGCGTGGATGGCCATGAATTTCCAGGTGGTATCGCGCAGCCCGCCATCAGGGAACAGCTGAAAGCCAGCCCCGAAGAGGTCATCCGGCGTGGCGGTTTTGGCGCCGGTTTCGGCTCCTCAACGATTTTCCTCGACGAAATGTATTTCGGCAACGACCGACTGTCTTTGGTAAAGACGGCGATACTGCGGAGCCCGCCGCATCAGCCATACACAAATGGAGTGAGCCTGTTTCATGAATGAACTTGGTAACCTTGAATCCCTCGGACTTGTATTGCCGAGCCCCGCCTACATCCTCGGCGCAATTCTCTTTGGCATCATTGGCTATGTTGCCTTTCGTCGGGGCAGAAAAGCTTCACGCGCCACGCTCACGTGGGGCGGCGTCGTCCTGATGTTGTATCCCTATGCGGTTTCGCCAACCTGGTTGCTGTGGGTGGTAGGTATCGCCCTTTGCGCATGGATCTATACGCAGTGGAACTCAATTTGAAGCATCCACGATTTGCTTTTAAGCATTTTGGTCAGTCTTCAAGGGCACAAAACGACAGAAAACCAAGGCTATAATCTAAGGCTTGTTCCTCGATAGCTCAGTTGGTAGAGCGCCGGACTGTTAATCCGTAGGTCCCTGGTTCGAGCCCAGGTCGAGGAGCCACCTACAAGGCTGGCAGATATTGGCCTCACTGCTACATAAAACATAGCGTGAGGCCTTTTTCTTTGTGCTGGAAAATTACGATGTAAGGGCGGATGTAAGCGCATTTTCCGAATCCAAGACCATTCGCGCGCCAAAAAAAACCCAGCGCAAAGCCGGGTTCAAACTCTTTCGACCTGACGCCTAAAGTTGAGGGGGCTCGGATAGACCTCTTGAAGCGGGTACTTGATCAGATTTCAGTAGGGTCACCTGGCAAAGAGCCATCGAGCGCGCAAACTCAATCTGGGACTCTAGAAAGGCGAGTTTCAACTCGCCGTGCATAGCGAGCAGTCTAAAAAAAGTGGAAGCGTTTTCAAACTGATCGGGTCGGCAAATTAGCACACCAGGGGCCGCAGGAATGAAATCCGGGCCGAACTCCTCCTGACACCACTCGTCATTCGAGCTCACCACACTCATACAGTTTTCAATGTGGATGACTGAGACTCGATTGCCCGCGACCCGCGCCACCGTCGATCTTATTTCGCGCCTATTCCTTCAACCATGAAGGCGGCTAACTCACACTCGGAAAATGGGAACGGTATTGATGGTGTCTCGGATGCTTCGGGACTGTTGCCGTCGAATTTGAATACTCGGGCGGGCGTCCATCGAAGATCGTCAGCATCTGCCTCATCCATCGCTAAATTGTCGCGCGGGATGCTGGGCCACACGCCGCGTTCATCGATCTTGATGTAATCGGCAATGTCACATGGAGCGAGTATTTCCTCAGCATGCTTTTTGTTGAAAATCTTTTCCACCTTGCACCCCCAAAAATGCACCCTGATCAGGAGCCCCAGCAGGCGGTCAGGGGAAACCGCTTTTCAACCCGTTTTCGAGGCGGGCCTAGCTGGGGCAAAACTTTTGCGCCATCGCTGGCGCGGCTCTACGCTTGAGGCACACCATGCGCCACGGCATCACGCAGCACGGCATTGATGCGGGTCTGCCAGCCCGGCCCGGTTGCCTTGAATGCGTCCAGCACTTCGGCATCCACGCGCATGTTCAAGGTCGGGCGCTTGACTGCCACGGCTGGCCTGCCCCTGCCACGCTTGACGGTTGCGCTACGCCAGTACGCAGCCACGGCAGCGGCATTGTTGGGGTCATACGGGCCATCGACGGCGGTGTGGGGTATCGGCGCATTGGCAGCGGCCTCCCGTTTGACTCGCGCCCAATCCGTGCCAGTGGGCTTATTGATTGTTTTCGGCATAGAGTTTCCTTTCCTGTTTTGATGCCCGACGCAATGAAATAGCTCGCACTTCGTCCGGGGCTCGCATCACATAAACCAGCACCAGCACCACGCCTGCCAGTTCCACCATTGCAACGTCCATCAGTCGGACCTCGTTGTCTCTAGGGCTCTCCAGCGTCAGCTTGTTGGGCGCATTGAACACCAGCGGCGAATCAGCCAGCGACAAGCCATGTTTTGCAATGTTGGCAGAGTCCTTGTCTGGGTCAAAAGTGAATTTCATTGCGTATTTATTGTATTGGCATCAATTCAACAAGTCAACCAGCCACCACGCGCAGCGCACCAGGCGCGGCTTTGGCGTCAAACTTGATCCCGGCCTGCTCCAGTATCCACGCTTCAATCTTTTCATGGTGGACACGCAACAATTCCAGCGGCCGCACGGTGTAATGCTTCTCAGCCGTGGCGCTGGGTTTGTGGCCTTGTATCTGTGCCACCACTCCCACAGGAACCTCTAGCCACTCGGTAAGGCTTTTGAATGAGCGGCGCAGGCCGTGGCGGGTAAGTATCACCCCGGCAACCTTGCAAGCACGCCTATGCACATCGTTAGGCTCGCTGATATACCCGGTCTTGCCAACAGGACTAGAAAACACAAATGGGTTTGACGTCACCCTGCCCGTTACCTTGTCGCGCTTGGTTCGCTTGGGCAATCCAGATAGAAGGTGCAGCACGTACGGGGTTGCTGGTATCTCGCGTTCGCCTTCCACCTTGTCACCGATTTTGATACCCTTCCAAGCGGTATTCACATCGTCCCAACGCATGGCCATGATTTCACCAGGCCTGGCACCCGTGAGTAGAACCACTTGCAGGTAGGCTGAAATTGTCCGGTTCGGTATCTTTTGAATAGCCTCAAACCATGGCTTTAATTGTTCTCGCTGCAATACATCGGATTTCACCGTAGCGGTCCCAAGCGACTCTCTTGCTTTCTTGGTATTGCACGGATTAACTGGTGGCGGCTTCAACAATTCCTGGCAAGGGGCTTCACCTTGCGCTGCTGTTGCACTCACTGTGCTCCAGTCGACCGTATCCATCGATAAAGCTGACGAGGCGAATGCTTGAGCAGGGTAATGTCAGGCGGGATGCCAGTTATGACGGTCTTCGAAGGCTACAGGCTCACCGACTTGTCACAGTGCGCCGTCTGCCTGGAAGATCGCCCCAAATCGTTCTGCTGGAGCCTGGTACTGATCGCGCGCTGGAGTTCACCAAAATGATAGATAAGGTCTGATTCCAAAATATTTTGCTTCAGACATAAGAGTCGGTCTGCCGTCAGACCCTGCGGCGTTGGAACTAGTGATCTGTCAGGTGTTGTTGAGCATATACGGGGCTTTTTCGTCCGTTGAGCTTGCCAAACAAACAAGACTGAGGGATTGTCCGTGCCACTGATGAATCGCCCTCAAGGGGTGCCATCTTCCACCTTTCGCAGAGGTTCTGAAAGTTTTCACAAGCGAAAAGATACCTAAAACGGTATAATTCACCCATGCCTGTATCGCCTAAGGAAAAGCCTCTGCACTGGATCGGCTCATCCAAAAAGGACTTGATTGCATTGTCCGCCGATGTGGTGGACCCTGATGGCCACCCAAATTCCCCCACCTGTGGCCACCTCAAATTCCCCCACCCTGAGCGCGGTGAGATGACGGGTTAAATCTCGCTTTTTCACCGCCTCGGTCAGTACCAGGCAGGACGTTACCTTCACCCCCTCACTTATGAGGGGAAACCGGATTGAACGTCTTGAAACCACATCTACAAACAACCATAACCACGCTGCTGGAGTCCAACACCAGCCACCGCCAGATTGAACGTGTAACCGGAATTGATCGAAAGACAATTCGCAAGTATCACAAGCGACTTGACGATCTCAAGTCAAATTCCTCCGGGGTGGCCACCGGCACACCCGATCAAATTCCCCCACCCCGGCCACCGGCTCAGCTCAAGTTAACAACCTCCATTTGCGAGCCCCACCGCGCGTTCATCGAAGCTCAACTGCGCTTCAAGCGCAACTACATGGGCATCTACCAAGAACTGGTGGACAGCCATGGATTTGCTGGCGCCTACAACAGCGTCAAACGCTTCTGCGGCGGCATGTGCAAACACGAGCCAGAACAATTTGATCGTCTGGAATTTGCCCCCGGCGAAGAATCCCAGGTCGATTACGGCGAGGGCGCACTCACCCGTGTTGCTGGCACGGCTCGCTTTCGCAAGCCACGCCTGTTTGTGATGACCTTGCGCTACTCCCGGCGCAGCTTTCGCAGGGTGGTGTGGAAGTCGAGCCAGGAAACCTGGGCGCGGCTGCACGAAGATGCATGGCGCTATTTCGGTGGTGCCTGCCGCTACGTGGTGCTGGACAACCTCAAGGAGGGTGTCATCAAGCCCGATCTGTATGAACCCCAGCTCAATGCGGTGTACGCAGCGACGCTGGCGCATTACGGCGTAGTGGGTGACCCTGCGCGGGTACGTGATCCGAATCGAAAGGGCACGGTCGAGAACGCAATTGGCCATACCCAGGCCACCGCTTTGAAGGGGCGGCGCTTTGAATCCATTGAGGAACAAAACCAGCACCTCGAACACTGGGAAACCAAGTGGGCCGCTCAGCGCATTCACGGCAGTGAGCGTCGTCAGGTGGAAGCTATGTTCCAGGAAGAGAAACCCCATCTGTTGCCCCTGCCCATGCTGAGCATGCAATACTTTGTCGAGGCCCAGTACACCGTCAACGACGACTCGTGCGTGCGTGTTGACCACAGCAGTTATGCAGCCCGTCCCGGGGCCATTGGCAGCCGGGTGCTGGTGCGCCTGTTTGCACGGCGCCTGGAAATCCGTGACCTCAAGACGCAAGTGCTGCTGCGCACGCATGACCGGGCAGACAAACCCGGCACCGTGGTGCTACCCATGAACGAGCGCGTCTTCAATCCATCACGCGAGACGCAGCGAATTCTGAGTCAGGCCAAGGCCATTGGTGTTGCCACCCACAAGCTGTGCGAGACCTTGTTCGAGCGTGAAGGTCGTGTCGGTCAACGCAAGATGTGGGGCATCGTCGGATTGGTACGACGCTACCCGCGCCGATTGATCAACAGTGCTTGCGAAATGGCGATGACACAGGGTGTTTGCAGCTACGGTTACGTCAAAACCTTGACCGAGCAGCTCATGGAGGATGCTTTGATCCTGCTCGATGCGCCCAACCCAGGCGAGCTGTCCCTGACCCAGAGCCATGCCCTGATCCGCGCTGGTGATGACTACGCCGATTTGTTCACCCTGGGCGCACAGCAAAGCGCCACTCTGGCAGCGGCCCAAGCACCGACCCGCCCACAAAACCAAGTAGAGGCACCCCTATGACAATGAGCAAACATGAGATTGAACGCGCCCTCATTGAGTTGCGCCTGTCGGGAATGGCGGCCACACTGGAGACTCGCGTCCTGCAAGCTCAGGCCAGCGAGCAGCCTTTTCTTGAAACCTTTTGCATGCTGCTGCAAGATGAGCTCGATCGCAGGCGCTCGCGACTCACCGAGCGGCGCTTCAAGCAGTGTGGGCTCGATGAGCGGCTGACACTGGCAGACTTTGATTGGCACTTCAATCCCAAGGTGCCACGCCAGGCGTGTTTTGAGTTGCACACCTTGAAGTTCATCAGCGAGGGCATCAATGGGCTGCTCATTGGTAAGCCCGGCACCGGCAAGAGCCACATCGCCAAAGCTGTCGCCTACCAGGCAACGCTGCAGGGCGTTGAGGTGCGTTACGTGGAGGCCGACAGCTTGTTTGCCCATTACTGTCTGGCCAGCCCGGCTGAGCAGGCCAAATTGCTCAAGGGGATGCTGGAGCCTGAACTGCTGGTGCTTGACGATTTGTTTCTGGCCCGGCGTATCTCCGACGGTGCTGCTGAGTTGCTGCAGACGGTGGTTCACCGGCGCTACAAACTGCGCCGCTCGATTGTGGTGACCTCCAACAGGATCGTTGAGGATTGGGGTAAATATCTGGGCGACAACACGATGAGTACGACCATTTTGGATCGGTTGATGCATCGCTCGGCTCTGCTGGCGTTTGAGGGCAAGAGTTACCGGCTGAAGGAAGCTGCCTCGCGTCTTACCAGTGCCCGTGCAGCGTGATGAACTCGCCCGCCGTGGACAACTGTCCTGCCCACAGGGCAAGCCTGTGGACAGCCGGTGCTGCGCACCGGTGCGACAGTTGCCCACCGCTCCCCGATGTTTGCCTTTGGCCTGACGCGCTTGCGCTTGCCAAACAGCCGTTTATAAGGAAATTAAAAATGCAGGCGGAAATTACCAGGAAAG
>SESE01000135.1_pt1 | contig 32420 bp, 25 predicted proteins | sample 3171371 | NCBI WGS metagenome assembly SESE01 (sample SAMN06051881, study PRJNA518727) | freshwater metagenome | biome: subpolar coniferous forest; feature: holomictic lake; material: water; isolation source: holomictic Lake 442, 13 m depth | place: Canada: near Kenora, Ontario | collected... | reverse complement strand
ATGCGCTCAGCAGCAGACAAAACAGCGGCGCGCAGTGTGCCTTCATTACATGCGCACCAGCGCCCCCGGTGCCACACTTAAGCTCTTGCCGTCGCTGAATTTGACGTTGATCGGTGCCTTGCCGGCGTTGTAAGCCAGATAGGTTTTACCACCGTCGGCGCGCTTGAAGACGGCGTACAGCGTGGTGTCGGCGGTGACCGTGAAATCGGGCGTACCCATTTCTTTCAGGCTCAGCATCCAGTGCAGTGTGTGTGTGCGGGTGTCACCTGCTTCCACGCTTCCGAACCGGTCCCACTGCGCCAGTGCTGCCGTTGGGTCGGCCAGCGCCAGGTACTTGGCGAACACGTCCTGCCAGACATCCTTCGGCGGCGGGTCGCGCGGAAACTTGCCGATTGCGTTGTAGTTGTCGGTCTCGCGCTTTAACGCGTCCACATTGCGTTTGACGTAGGCCGGGTCGCGCCCGAGGTAGGTGGAGAAACTGGTAACCGGCAACAGGTTGATGCCCTTGGTCTGGCGCGGCTCGTCGGTCCACCAGGTCTTGTGTGCGTAACGACCGCCGAACACCCAACTGGCCTCGACATTCTTGTATTCGGGCGGGAACACCTGGTTGTGGACGTCGAACCAGTAGTGGCTGACGGCGTCGATCTCGGTCGTGTACAGGTAGATACCGAGGTCACGCAGCTCGCGGTTGCCAGTGGCTTCGCCCCAAAGGATCACGCTGGCCCAGGCGTTGATGGCCTCCGAAGTGGATTCCTGGCCGTTACCGAAGTCGTACAGGCCGACGCCCGACGCCATCGAGAAGCCAGAGTACGGGTCGAACGGCCGCAGGAACGGGAAGTCGGCGCTCCCGCGCTGCGCGGTGGCGATATCGGCCACCAGCAGGTCTACCATGCCGCCCCATTTGTCCTTGGCCGCCCAGGCCGGGTCTCGCAGTGCGATCTCAGCCGCAGCGCGGATCCAGTAGCCGTAGTGGAAGTGGTGGTCGTTCATCTCTGCGGCGGCAAAGAACTCGTCCGGATAGGTGACCATCGTCCCCAGCCTCTTGTCATAGTAGAAATAGCTGCGGCCGACGCCACTGAACCACCATTCCATGCGCTCCTTGACCAGCGCCAGCAGTTGATCGCGCGCATCGATGTCGCCCTGCTGCTCGGCCAGCGCCGCCAGCTGGGTGGTGCGTGTCAGTCCCTTGCCCTGCCAGTAGGCGCTGACGCGCCAGTCGTCCTTGTTCTCCCGCACCGGGATCAGTTCGCGGCGTTTGCGCATGTCTGCCTTGAGCATGTCTTTAACTTCAGCGGCACCTGGGCCCTCCTTGATGCCAGGCCAATGTGGCAACACGCCCTGGTAGGTGCGTTCAATCTTGAACTGGCTGGCTGCCAGCAGACGGATCTTGCCGCGGATGCTGTCGTAGGCCGGGCCCAGCTTGTCGGCGACCGATGCATTGTTGAACCACTGGTGCGGGTACAGCCCCAGCAGTGGCCCGTTGTCGGCGCCTTCCATGACGCGGGTCTTGGCCGTGAAGGTGGTCTCAACCTTGCTGGTGGCTGGATCAAAGCGCCATTCGACGTGCGTGTCTTGAAGGAAGGCGTAAGCGTGGCGGGTCAACAGTTGCAGGCTCTCCAGGTGGTCATCCGGCAATGCCGCCGTCGACAGATAACCCGCACCCGCAGGAAGGCGGCCGAGCCATTCGGTGGGCGAGACCTGCTCCCAGCGCACGCCGGTGGGGCCGAACAGGGCATACGACTTGCCGCCAATGCGCAAGGCAAGCACGCGCGCATCGGCTTCATTGGCGAATCGCTCGCCGGCCGACGGCAGCTTGATGCGCACGTCGCCACGCGACAACGTGATGTAGGCGTACGGGCTTCCATGCGCCACGGTCACTTGCATCTGGTCGGCGCCACGGTCCATCGCGATGTCGACCGCCCAGTCCGAAGCCCTGGCCAGCTTGGCCGGCCCGGGCTCGAAGGCCACCGGCGAGATCACCAGTGCATCGCGGTGCGGGTAGTGGATCTCGTTTTCACGAAACTCGGTGGGCACCACCTGTTTGCCGGGCAAGGCCACTTCCAGCCCGGCGGGTGTGGTCTTGACCGTCAGCGGGTGCGCGAACAGGGCCTCGGGCTTGGGGTTGAAGATAAGCGTTGAATACCACTGGTTGGTGGGTGCGGCGAGTTTGAGCATCGCATCGGTGCGGTACGGTGCAGCCGGTGGCGCCTTGTCGCCACTCTTGGGAGACGCAAAATAGGTACCAGAGCCGAGTTTGACCGGCTGCGCCTGGGCCCCGCTCAACGCACCCCACCCAACCAACAATGCCAGGCCAAAGCCTTGAACTAGTTTCATGGTAATTTCCTCAACAGTCATCAAATATCCGAGTACCAAATCATAATGAAAGCGCTTTCAAATGGCATCCTAGGTTTACCCTTTGAGGGTTTACCCCAGTATTAAAAGACGTGAGATTTCGCTCGATTAGGGAAAACACGGGGTTTCAAATACCAAAAAACGCGGGATGATCAAGCCGTTATGAAAGCGCTTTCAAGTTATCCCAGCCCCCAATCATTATGAACATCAAAACCACCTCGATCAGCGCCGCCGTGCGGCGGGCCTATTGTTCTGCCGGTGCCTCTCGCAAACGCAGCTTGCAAGCCGGCCTCATCGTCGCCGCGCTGTCGATGTCAAGCGCCAGCCAGGCGCTTGATTTCGGGCCCGACGGCATGTTCAGCCTGACCGGTTTTGCCCAGCTCACAGTGGGGCAGCACGAAAACCGTTGCGTCGAATGTCAATGGGTCGCTTCAACTGAAGGCAAAGACAAAATCTGGGCCGATCCGCTTCTTCCGGGTCAAACCTACAAGACGGTGAGCACCGTGAATTACCAGATACAGCCTTACCTGGGCGTCAAGTACGACCTGGGCCGTGGCTACAAGGTATCAGCTTTGGTGAGCCAGCGCTGGCGCGACGGCATTGTGGACAATGCTCACGTCACCGATGATCGTCTGGGCAGTCGGGTCGATGTGCCCGGCTTCTGGTACGAGAAGAACATTGCGCTCAGCCACGAAGACTATGGCAGTCTGCGCATCGGCCACATGACCACCCGCTCCTGGAGCGTAGCCGACTACCCGTATGGCACCAATCTGGGTCTGGCGGAAAACTGGGGCTCCAGCGGTGCTGGTTACGGCATGTTGACCAAGGCCGTGCGCTACACCTCACGCGTTCTTGATGTGGCGGAAGGCGACCTGGTGCTTGAGGCAACCTATGACCGCGGCAACACCGAATTCAAGATCCACAAGCCCCGCTTTGTTGAGTTGTACGGGCAATTTCACCGCGGTGGGCTGGTGATGGATGCCATGTTTCAGAACTCGCATAACGGTGGTCCTGGTGCCTGGGGTCACAACCCGTTTATGGGTTTGACGCCGTTCCCGCAAGACGATGCCAATCCCAATCTTAAAGATGCCAGTCAAGGCATTGCGATGCTGATGGCACGCTATCAGGTCGACTCGCAACTGGAGCTCTCTGGCGGCCTGCGTCGCAACTGGTGGAGCGGCGCCAGCGCGGTACAAAACCCGACCACCCTGTACTGGAACAATATGTTCAACGTTGACTGGAATGCCACCCTCAATGGCGTGCAGAACCCGGGTTACCCCGCGAGTTCCTACGACGTCTTGCTGGGTGCCCGCTACCGCGTTGGCAAGTGGGTGCCATCGGTCGGTCTGGTGCACCTGGGCACGGCACGCACCGACAACCCAAGCGACCGGGGCCAGGGCAACTCGGCCTTGTTCAGCGTGTTGGGACTGCAATACGACCTCGGCAACGGACTCAAGTACGACATTCAGGCCGGCCAGGTGCGCTACGCCAGATTGGGCTTGTCGCCCATGTCGATGCCTGGCAATGCATCCTTTTCAGATGTGGATTCCCGCATAACACAGCGCGGCAACTGGCTCATCCTTGGAATGGTTTACGGGTTCTGATGCGCCCCCAGCAAAAGGTCACTTTCATGAAATCAACCCAACTCAGCACCATGGCCATTCATCCTGCCCAACTGGCACGCGCCGCCCTGGCGTGTGCATTCGCCCTGATTCTTGTCTCTTGTGGCGGCGGTGGCAAAACGCCAACCACCGATGTCACGCTAACAGCTGGAGGGCAAAGAGCCCTGAGCCCGGCTTTTGCGCAACGCAAGGCGGTCAACTATTCACCTTACCGCACGGCAACTACCGTCGGTGACGCCAGCAAAGCCACTGACATAGCCAACGAGGAAATCACCGATGCCATGGTGATTGAAGATCTGAACTTGTTGAAGCAGGCCGGCTTTGGAATGATCCGCCTGTTCAACAGCGACGTGAAAGTGGCCGAACGAACCCTGCGAGTCATCAGTGACCCGGCCAACAACCTTGACTTCAAGGTCTATCTGGGCATGTGGATGGCGGGCTATAACGAGCCCGGCAACCAGGCACAAATTGCGCTGGGCGTGGCATTGGCCAAGAGCTATCCCGACATCGTGGTGGCAGTCAGCGTTGGCAACGAGAGCCTGGTGAACTGGAGCGACCACGCCATGAAACCGGCCGTGCTGGCCAGCCACATTGCCTATGTGCGCAGCCAGATCACGCAGCCGGTCACCACCGACGACAACTGGGCTTACTATGCCGCTGCCGACCGCGTCATCCTGGACGCCATTGATTTTGCGTCTGTACACAGCTATGCCATGGTCGATACGCACTACAACCCGACTTTCTGGGACTGGAAGCAAACCACCGTTCCTGCCGGGCCGGACCGCGCCGTAGCGATGATGAAGGCGGCCATGGATTCGACCAAGAAAGACTACGCAGCAGCGCGCAGTTTTATAGATTCCAAAGGCTATACGGCGATGCCCATCATCATTGGTGAAACCGGCTGGATGGCGGAAGACGCCAGCGGTGCCAACTGGTACAAATTCTTGGCGCATCCGGCCAATCAGAAAGTGTACTTTGACCGCTTGCAGGCGTGGTGGATTGACGGCTCAGGTCCGAAGGCGGTGTTCTACTTTGAGGCGTTTGACGAACAATGGAAGGGCACCGATGACAAGTGGGGCTTGTTCAACAGATTCCGCGAAGCACGCTTTGCCATTCAATCTGCACATCCACAAAGCAGCTCCTTCAAATATGCTGCAGGCAACTACGCAGCAGCCGACGCGCTTTACTACAAACCGCCAACGCTGAATGCGGCTGAAACGCAGGCCAAGTACGTCATTCACTCAGAGGCGGTCACAGGGTGGCCGGTCGGACTGAGGGCCGATGCCTTCGGTGGCGGGACACCGTTCACACTGGGCTACCCCGTGTCTGGTGACTCGGCCGCGGGCGACATGGGTGCCACGCTTGCTGCCAGCCATTACCTCAGCTTGTCTGATTTCAAGCCCTTGTCCGGGTCCTATGGTTGGGGACTGCTGTGGCAATCTTCCGCCACTCCAACGCCAGTCACAGCGAACATGTCAAACTTCGCCAACGGTGCCATCCATTTCAGCGTCAAGACGGGTTATCAAGGCAAGTTGCGGATTGGTATTTCGAGCGACACTGACCAGGGCACCGCCGTCGAAGCCAACTTGCTGGTATCCAGCGGCGACAGCTTTGGCTATTGCAGCAACACGACGGCAGTCTGGTGCGATGTCACCATCCCCTTGAGTGCTTTCAAATCGGCTAACCCCTTGCTGGACCTGCGTTATGTTTTGACACGCTTCTCGATCGCTGACATCTACAGTGAGACCGGCAATGCAGCGCGTAGCGGTATGCCGCAGATTGCGCTGGACAACATCTATTGGGCACAGTAGCTTCTGGATGCGGTGTTTTCTGACAGCAAGGGATGGCATTGCGAGACTGAGCGAGCAGATCAACTGGCAACTGGAAATCAAGGCGTCCGGTTGCGCCGAGGTCTGGGTTCATGCGGACAAACCGTTTCAAATCCTGGAAGGTTTTGGCGGCGCGTTCACGGAAGCCGCCGCAGTCACCTGGCAAAAGCTAAGTCTGCAACGTCAGGAACAAGTCTTGCGAGACTACTTCGATGTCGATGCCGGCCACGGCTACTCTTTGTGCCGAGTGCACATGAACAGTTGTGACTTCTCGCTGGGTAACTACGCGCATGTTGAAACTTCGGGTGATGTTGATCTGAAAGGGTTCACCATCAACCGCGACCGGCAGGCGCTGCTGCCTTTCATCAAGGCGGCACAGCGTGTGGCCAAGCGGCCCATCAAGCTGCTGGTGTCGCCCTGGAGCCCGCCGGCCTGGATGAAAAGCAATGCGCAGATGAACCTGGGCGGTCACCTGTTGCCTGAGTTTCGCCAGGCCTGGGCGCGCTGCTATGTGCGCTTCATCGAAGAGTATGCCGCTGAGGGCGTGCCGGTGTGGGGCGTGTCGGTGCAAAACGAACCGGCCGCCGTTCAACCGTGGGATTCGTGCATCTACAGCGCCGAAGAAGAGCGTGATTTTGTGCGTGATTTTCTCGGCCCGGAACTGGCGAGCGCGGGACTGGGTCACATCAAGATTGTGGTCTGGGACCACAATCGCGACCATCTGGTGCAGCGCGCCAGCGTGGTTTACAGCGACGCCAAGGCCGCCAGCTATGTCTGGGGCGCCGGCTTTCACTGGTATGGCGAGAATCACTTTGATCAAGTCCAACTGGTGCACGACGCCTGGCCCGACAAACAACTGCTGTTCACCGAGGGTTGCCAGGAAGGCGGGCCGCACCACGGCTCGTGGGATCTGGGCGAACGCTATGCGCACTCGATGATCAACGACCTGAACCGCTGGACGGTGGGATGGATCGACTGGAACCTGGTGCTCGACGAAACCGGCGGACCGAACCACGTGGGCAACCTGTGCAGCGCACCGATCCTGATCGACACGGACAATGACGCGCTGATGCATCAGAGCTCGTACTACTACATCGGCCACTTCAGCCGCTTTGTCAAACCCGGTGCGCGCCGCGTGCTGTGCGCCGCCTCCAGGCAGGACCTGGAGACAACGGCCTTCGTGAACCCGGACAACTCGATAGCCGTCGTGGTGATGAACCGGACCGAAGCCGCGATACGCTTCGGGCTTTGCGTTGACGACCACTTAACACCCACCGAACTGCCGCCGCGCTCCATCGCAACCTACCTGAAAAGCGGTCAATCGATGCGTGTCTAGCCGAGTCCTATAACCAGACTGCTGAGCTTGCCGTCGCGCAAGTTCAAGGCCAGGTCTTTAGGCAACCAGCGCCCTTGATGCAGTTGTCGATTGCCATCAACGTAATTCAATTCGAAACGTACCGGGGCCACGGCGCCAGGGCCGAAGGTGTTTTGTCGGCCGGGGTTGCTGTACACCACCCAGGTATGACCAAAGAGTTTGAATCCAAAACTGTCGGCAGCGAAACCGGCGGTTGGCGTGGTGGTAAAAAGCCAGTCAGCAAGAACCGGTTGTGGCGCAAACCGCAGCACACCACCAACCAGGCAAAAAGGCGCGGCGCCCAGGCCCATGTGCAACACCATGCTGATCCATTCTGCTGTTGCGCCACTGAGCCGGGCGACAAAACCGACACCATGCACTTTTTCATCCGGGAAACGACTGCTGGCAATGAAAGATGAATTCTCAAGCGGCGAGCGCCCGTAGACCTCCGGCTTGTGAAAAGCCACCAACCCCTGCTTGAGATCGTGGAAGAACTCCTGCGCCAGCCCGCTGCGCAGGGTTTCCAACATGAACTTGTAGTGCATGTGCAAAAAAATGGATTCGTTTTCCAGCCAGCCGGGCGAAAATATTCTGCTGCGTCCGATCTCAAAGCTCTCCTTGTCGAGCGGTGCATTGACCCGGTACATACCCAACTTGGCATCAAACAGCGACGACTTGCGTACCGCAGCATGGAGCGCCTGAGCGCGCTGCGTATCGTTGACGGAGCGCAGCGCGTGCACCGCTCCCTCCAGGAACACGGCCACCGGCTTTTGGCGAAAGCGCAGCGCCTGAACATGCACGCTGGCGGCTTCATCCTCGCGACGATGCAACACGACTTGCGTCGGCAGCACCTCGAATTCTTCGACCTCATGGCTAAAGTAACTAAGTGGCAGACCGGTGTCATCCACCGCTGCTGCAAGACCGTGCGCCAAAACACGCTCGACACACTCCAGAAACCCCAGTATCTCGGCATTCGACAGGCTGGTCTCGTCGCCTGACACGCCGAGTCGCACCGCCTCGCGGAACGCTTCCCGCCGGCCTGCCAGTTGCTGCCATGTGGCAAAAAAATGATCAAGCTCAGCGTTTGAAAGGATTTCGGTTATCGCGCGCAGCAGTGCCGCTACTTCCACCGGCACCGACAGGCCACCGCCCGGCATCAGATACTCCTGCACTGCGCGCCGCGTGAATGCCAGCCAGCGCTTGAGCGCATAGGCCTCGTGGGTTGACGAGCCAAAGAGTCCGGGCAGGCCGTTGAGCGCATCGCACCAGCCCGGCTTCTGGGCTTCCATCTCGAGCCCGATGCCAAACGGATCCAGCAGTGAAGCCTTTAGCGCCATCAGGTTCAACATTTTCGCCAGCAAGGAGGTGCGGTAAATGGAACCCTGGCCGTGGCGCGCCCGCATCTTGTGCGGCTGCTCTGAACGTTGCGCAAACATGTCAGTCTTATCGGCGTCCCTGACCACAGCATGCAACTGGCGCACTGTGCCGTCCTTGCGCAAAACATATTTCTTTGACCGCGGCTGAACCACGTGCTCGTTGTCAAAGTAACTGAAGTCACGCCGCTCGATCAGCAAACTACGCAGCCGGTCCGGGTAGAGCGCCGCATAGCTGTCCAGTAAATCCAGGTTGTAAATCCAGTGGTCGACCCAATAGCCCTCGCCGTGCGTCGCATCCTGAATTTTGTCGGCCAGACCCAGCACACGGTCAAACCATGGCCGGGCCAGGTCGGGTGAACCGTAGTCTTTGAGCAGCGCTTCCAGTAGCTGATCCGGACTGAATGGATGCGTCAGAAATGCCTTCCAGTCGGGCGTGTTTGCCAGCGGCCAGGCCTGCAACAAAACCGTCAACTGGTCGGTCATCAAACAAAATTTTTCCGGCTGAATGACCAGCGGGTTGTTACCGTCGAGCTGCACCAGGTTGAAGAAAGTCTCGATGTTGGACGCGTCAACACCCTGAAATATGAAGTTCTCCGAACGCCGGTTCTGGTTCACGTCGCGAAAATTTCCGTTGCCCTGCGACCAGTAGCTGGGTGCCACTTCAAAAAAGTTGTAGTCACGCTCCATGTCGCCATGCTTGCGCGTGAAGGTGTGAAAAACACGCGGCCCGCGAGGCCCCTCGATGACGACTGGTTGACCGCCACGCAAGGTGTTGTCAAGAAACGCCTGGCGTGAATAGGGGTCAAGCTGGGGCGGGCCGGCGAGCAAGGCAAAGCGCGCACTCAAACCGGCAATCAACTTGCTGTTCTCGACGCGCTTGTAACTGGCGTAGCGCTTGTCGCCAGTAATCCGGCTGCGAAAGGCACGCACGATTTCCCAATCCGGAACCTGCCCGTAATAAGAATCCCAGTTGGCCGTTGCGCCGACTTCAATTGACAGCGACAACTGGGCGAACGCGCAGGCAGTCAGAGTTTCGCGCCGCGCGGCCAACGGATCAATGTGATCGTTGCGCATAAAGTCCAGTGGCGTGCGCAAGGTGCTGTCCGATCCAAAAATCAACTCCGGGTCAGTAATCACCTCAACCGCCTGGTCCCGGTGCAGGGTGAATGCGAAGAAGCCAGCCTCGATCCATTCAACTTCAGGCTTGTCGGACGGTTCTACCTTCAGCTTGAAAAACGGCAAGCGGTCGTCCACGTGACGAATTTCAGCAAATGCTTCCATCGTTCGCGACATCTGCTTTAGCAGTTTTTCTTCCAATCCGTAGGGGACAATTTGAGGCAAACCATCCAGCACATCGAACTGAACATTCGCCTGCCCGATGTTTTCAACCGTCACGCGCCGCACCAGTGCTGGCAGATTTTCATTGGGCAAAGTGAAGTAGACGACGCAAATTCGCAAACCCAGTCGAGTGTTGGTTTCTTCAATTTCAATCTCTTCCGCGCGAACCGTCAGGCGCTGCTGCACCCCCTTTTCCGCTGCGGGTTGAAACGGCTCGTACAACAGTGGGCCGTCGGCAGTGCTGATTTTGAGGAATGTGCGAAAGCCTAGCAGTGAAGTCAGCACATAAGCCTGGTTGGCGGGACGAAACTCCAGCATGGCGCCGTTTTTATCGCGCACACCAAAGCACGAAACACACTGTCCGCGATTGGTATAAAAGACCCACAAAGGCTTGCCATATTCACCTGCAATGCCGGGTAAAAAACTTGAGAAAGGACGTGCTGCGTTGAAGTCAACGATATGAAAACCGTCGGCTTGCAATGATGTAATTTTCTTCATGGGGTATCGGTTGACCGAAGGGGCCGATCTCTTTTCTGTGGGTACAGTTCGCGGTACAGCGCCAAATAGCTTTCGGCCGCGCCTTGCCACGAGAAATCCTGTGCCATGGCCTGCAGCATCATCTGGCGCCATAACTTCGGTTGCCGGAAGATGGCGATGGCATGCTGCAATGCCGCTTGCAGTGCAGCCGGCGTCGGATCGTCAAAGACGAAGCCGGTGGCGTTGCCGGTTTGCAGATTCAGCTCATTGGCATCAACCACAGTGTCGGCCAGACCGCCAACACGCCGCACCAGCGGCAGTGTTGCATAACGCAGCCCATACAGCTGCGTCAAGCCGCAGGGCTCGAAACGTGACGGCACCAGAATGGCGTCGGCACCGGCGACGATGCGATGCGCGAAGGCCTCGTCATAGCCGATGCGCGCCGCTACTTGTTCTGGATGCGCCTGGGCCATGGCTACGAATGCGGCTTCCAACGCCGACTCACCGGTGCCCAGCAGAACCAGTTGCCCGCCTTGACGCAATAGTTCGGGAAGGGCAGCGAGTAACAGATCAAGTCCTTTTTGATGTGTCAATCGACTCACAACCCCGAACAGCGGTGCCGCCACATCCGGCGTCAGTCCAAGTTCAACTTGCAACGCCTGCTTGCAGCGGGATTTGCCGGACAGCCTGAGGGCCGAGTAAGGCGCTGCCAGATTGACGTCTGTTTGAGGATTCCACACAGCCGGGTCGACGCCATTGAGGATGCCGCAAACGTCGGTACCGCGCTGACGCACGATGCCCTCCATGCCACAACCAAACTCGCGCGTGGCAATTTCCCTGGCGTAACTCGGACTCACGGTGGTCACCCGGTGCGCATACTGAAGCCCCGCTTTAAGAAAAGAAATCTGGTCATAAAACTCCAGCCCCTGCGCATCCATGAATGATCTGGGCAGACCCAGCAACGAGAAGTCTTCGGACGCAAACAAGCCCTGAAAAGCAAGGTTGTGGACTGTCATCACGCTGGCAGCCTGGGTCCCCGGATGCGCCGCCATGTAGGCACAGGCCAGACCGGCGTGCCAGTCATGCGCGTGAACAACGTCGGGCACCCAGCTCGGATCCAGTTCACCGGCCGCCAGATGCGCCGCCGTCCATCCCAACAGGGCAAAGCGCTGAAAGTTATCGCTCCATTCGGCTCCATCACTGGCCCGGTACGGGTCGCCCGGGCGACGGTACAGATAGGGTGCATCAATTACATAAACTGGCACCATGCTGTGTGGCATGTGCCCCAGACGCAGCGTGATGCGAGCGGCGCCAAACAGGGGCCCAAACTCACAAACCGGCGTTTGCTGCAATACCGCGTCGGCGATGGCCGGCACACCAGGCAACACCAGTCGCACGTCGGCACCCAGTGCCATCAGCGCCTGCGGTAATGCGCCAAGCACATCGGCCAGGCCACCGGTCTTGAGCAAAGGATAAATTTCAGCAGCAACCTGCAGGACTTTCATTTTCACTTTTAGACCTTGAGCTTGGCAAGCATCGCCTGCGTCACCAGCGTGATGCCGCTGTCGGTGCGGAAGAATCTCTGTGCGTCCAGCTGCGCGTCTTCGCCAATCACCATGCCCTCGGGAATGCGACAGCCATGGTCCACCACGACGCGATTGAGCCGGACGTTGCGACCGATCTGAACATCGGGCAGCACCACCGACCAGTCCACACTGGAATAGGAATGCACCCGCACGCTTGAAAACAACACCGAACGAAACACCTTGCCCGAGATGATGCTGCCACCTGACACCAGGGACTCGATCGCCATGCCGCGCCGGTCTTCCAGGTTGTGCACAAACTTGGCCGGCGCCAGTTGCGGCTGGTAGGTCGAGATCGGCCAATGTGTGTCGTACAGATTCAACAAGGGATCGGTGGCGGTCAAATCAATGTTGGCATCCCAATAGGAGTCAATCGTGCCAACGTCGCGCCAGTAGGGTGCTTCACCGGGTCCACTGGTGACACAACTTAACGCAAAAGGATGCGCCAGAGCGCAGCCATTTTTCACGGCGCGCGGAATGATGTCTTTGCCGAAGTCGTGACTGGATTCGGGGTCGGCCATGTCGCGCGCCAACTCGGCATAAAGATACTTGGCATTGAAGATGTAGATGCCCATACTGGCCAAAGATACGTCTGGTTTGCCGGGCACAGCTGGCGGATCGGTCGGTTTTTCCACGAAGTCGGTAATGTGCCACTGGGCGTCAACCGCCATCACGCCGAAAGCTTTGGCTTCCTCACGCTCCACTTCGATGCAAGCCACCGTGCACTCGGCGCCCTTGGCCACATGGTCGGCCAGCATCAGTGCGTAATTCATTTTGTAGATGTGATCGCCGCCCAGCACCACCACGTAGTCGGCCCCGTAGCTGTCCAGGATGTCCTGATTCTGCGACACCGCGTCGGCCGTGCCGCGGTACCAATACTCCTCGTTCATGCGCTGCTGGGCCGGCAGAAGATCCACGAACTCATTCATTTCGCTCTTCAGAAAGGCCCAGCCACGCTGCAGGTGGCGCAGCAGACTGTGCGACTTGTACTGGGTGATGACACCTATGCGGCGAATGCCGGAATTCAGACAATTCGACAACGCAAAGTCGACGATGCGAAACTTGCCGCCGAAGTAAACCGCCGGCTTGGCGCGCCGGTCGGTCAGGTCGCGCAGGCGGCTGCCGCGCCCACCAGCGAGCACCAGCGCGATGGCTTTTTTAGGCAAATCAAGTTGGCGTGCGAGATCTTGGGACTGCATGGAGGCTCCGCAATGGGGTGTTGAAAATGAAGGGCTACAGAACTGTGGCGCGGGGCTAGATAAACTTGGGCTTGCCGTCTTTGTCCCAAAGGCCCCAGTTGGCGCCTACATCACCCTCCGCGCCCACCTTCCAGGGCTCATCGAACGAGGAGAAATAGAACAACTCGACACCTTCAAGACGCGCCCAGTCCTGGGTCTCGATGAAGTAGCGCACGGCGTTCTCGGGTGACGGAACCGCGGCTAAAACCGTCTGACCATGGCCGGGCCACCCAGTCTCGGCAACGATGACCTTCTTGTCGCCAGCCGCCTTGTGCACCAGCGCGTACATGTGTTTCAGGTAATACGGCGCCTGGGAAATGTCCACACCTTCCCAGAATGGGTAGCAGTTGGGTAACACCACGTCGCAGGCCTGCGTCAACGCCGGCCTGTCAAGAAACTCATAGTAGGCATCAACGCAGCCCACTGGTACATGCGCCGGCAGTGCAGACTTGACACGCTGGATGTAGTCCAGCAGTACCTGTTCTGGCAACTCGTTGCGCAAAAGCACCTCGTTGCCCACGGTCGCGATGTCGACCAGGCCCTCGGCTGCCAGTTTCAGCAGCGACGAGATTTCACGTTCGTTGCGTTCGCGGTCCTGACCAATCCAGGCGCCCACCATCGTCTTCAAGCCCTGGTCACGCGCCAGCGCGGGTATCAGCTCATGGCCTTCAGTGCACGAGAATGATCGGACCCACTTCGTGTAGGGCGCGACGATACCGATGCGTCGGTGAATCTGCGCCCCGGACAACAAGTCGCCGGTGCCTTGCCCTTCAACATACGGACTGAAGCACAGGCCGTGCACACCACTCGAGCGCACCTGTGAGAACAGGGCTGCAATCTGCTGTGGCGACTGACCCGCCAAGCGCGATGCGGTCGCATCGGACAGGTCCAGTTGGAGCTTCTTCAGATGATGCCAAGCGCTCGACCCCTGGGAAGTCGCGGGGGAGGCAGGTTGCTTGCGCCGCTGTAGCTCAGCGTTGACCTCCATAGCGCGTTTCTCGTCCAGGTCGTAATTGCGCATGATCCACATCGCCAGCAGCGTACCGAAGATGGGAACGCCAGAATAGAACAGCCGCAGGCCGTCCACGGCGCCTGCGGGCTGCACGGGAGCACCCGGGGTGAACGCCACCAGGGACATGATCGCACCGCTCAGCAGCCCGGCGACGGCAAAGCCGAGCTTCACCATCCACCAGTAGATGGCGCCGAAGATGCCTTCGCGCCGCTTGCCGGTGGCCAGTTCGTCCAGGTCGCACACGTCGGCCGTCATCGACATCATCAGCGTGAAAAGGCCGCCGATACCGAAAGAAAAGAACGGCAGCGCGAACATGAACATCCAGGGCTTGCCGGGCACCATCAGGAACCACAGCAGCACGTAGCCAAGCAGGGAGATGCCCTGGGACAGCATGAAGGCGTTTTTCTTTCCCACCTTTCTGGACATCCAAGCCACAGTGGGAATCACAGCGAAGGTGGTGACCAGTGCGCCGATGCTGCCGAACAGCGTGGGCCAGATACCGGCGGCCGCCGTGTTGCCGTTGAAGAGGTGGTAGACGACGATGAAAAACGAGAACGCCGCCACCGTGTTGAAGGCGTTGAAGATCAGGAAGGTAGAGAAGCACAGCTTGCGGAAGGGCGCACAGCCGAAGGCCTCCTTGAAGCCGGCCAGCAGTTCCTTAAAGCCCATGCCTATGTTCGCCAGGGTCAACGCAATGAGGTGCGTGTCGTCCTTGGTCGAGCGGCTGGGAAGGAACACGGCAGGCACCATAGCCAGCAGCATGCATGCGACGCCGACCCAGACCGACAGCGTGCGTGCGGCCGAGTCGGCGTTCGGGAACCACTTGGGGTCGTACATCACGACCCAGAACCACGGCGCAATCACCCAGGCCCATTGGCCGATCCACTGCGCCACGGCCATGATACTGGTACGCTCATGGAAGTCGTCGCTCATCTCGTAACCCATCGCCACGTAGGGGATGCTGAACACCGTCAGACCCGTGAAGAACACGAGCGACCAGAACAGGAAGTAGGCGAAGTTGTGCGACAACCCGTCCGCCCGATGGAGCTGCCACATCGCCACGAAGGCAACGCCCATCATGATGGCTCCAACGAACACGTACTGCCTGCGACGGCCCCATTTGGAGCGCGTGTTGTCTGAGACAAAGCCCATGATCGGGTCGAGGATCGCGTCGTAGGCCCGCGGCAGGAAAAACAGGATGCCCCACATCCAGGTCGGGAAGCCCATGTCCTGCACCAGCACCACCATGAAGATGCCCAGGGCGGCCGGGAACATCTGGTTGGCCAGCATGCCCAACCCGAAGGCAACCTTCTGTCCGAATGGAACCTTGTGAGACGTGGTGGCGGTGGATGCGTTCATACGTTGCCTTCTAGGCTGAGTGACGTCAGTCTGTCAATGGCGAAGGTTGCTGAGCAGTGCCAGCAGCCACAGCGCACCGAAGACAAAGGGAAGCGACTTTGCAGCCCAACGGCCGCGGTGAGAAATATGGCTGGCCGGGGCCAGCGGGCACAGGTCGTTCAGCCCGGCCTCGTCAAACTGTTGTTTGATGTCGTCGGTGGCGGCCATCGCCGTGTAGACGCCCACGCCGGCCAGCATGGCCACAAGAATGCCGAACAGGGGGAAGCCCAGCACGAGCCAATTCACACCGTTGCCCGCCTGCGCGCCGTATGCAGTGAACATCAATCCCTCGGACCAGATCAACCAGCCCATGCGCTGGTTGACCAGGTTGTCCTCGTGAGTCCACTGCTCGCGCAGTGCGCGGTAATGGTCCCAAAGCGCAATGTCAGGGGTGCGATGGGTGTGCATGATTGGCATTTGCTCAGGTCCAGTCTCAGGCCTCGACTGCCAGAGGCACCAGGTTGGCGTAGAGGGACTGCATCACGCGCTTGGGTTGCCGATCCACGGTGAACAACCCCCAATGTTTCTCAGGCTCAAGCGGGTCAGGAGACCCTTTCCAGGGTTCGTCAAAGGCTTCGAACACAAACACCATCAAACCGGTTTGTGCAGCCCAATCCATCACATCCTGGTAATAGATGGCTTGCAATTCTTCAGATGAGTTGTGCGGCTGAATCCCGCGGCCGTTAGAGTTGGTGGCCCAGCCGGCCTCGGTGATCACGATCGGCTTGCCTGGGTACAAGCGCGCGACGCTTTCCACATTGTCTTTGGTGTATTCGAGTGCTTCGTGGATGTGCTTGTACTCCCATACCGGATAGGTATGCAAGGAGATGAAGTCAACCTCGGCAACCAAGTCACGCAGCTTGTGCTGCCACGGTACATAGTTCTCGCAGAAGGTGACGGGTTGGCTAACGTGCCTTTTGACATGGCGCACGTATTCGATCATGTGGCTGACCGGCACAAAGTGGTCAGTCCAGTCCACCGTCGCCTCATTGCCAACCGCCACACTGAAAACAATCTTTGGGTAGCGGTTTGCCAGATCAATCAGGCGCGCAATCTCGGTACCATTGGCCAGCGTGCTTTTTTCAAGTTGTTCTTCACTGTAGGTACCACCCCAGGGGCAACCAAAGTTGTTCATTTCGGGGCCAAGATAGGCGCCAAGCATGATTTGAAAATCGAATTGGTCTTCAGTGATCACTTGCAGCACCCGCTCGGCGTGCATGGTGCAGTCGTACAGACGCAGGTAACGCCAGTTCTTTTGCAGAATGAGCAGGTCTTCACGAATCTCGTCGAGTGACGGATAGCTTTGCTGGTCCGGACTCTGGCCGTGCCGGTAGCCCGAGTAGCAAATCGCATTGCCAGGTTTCAGGTTCCGCATGGACGTCATTCGCATCACGCCAGGCCCCCAATGTATTTGGGCTGTCCGTCCTTGTCCCACAAACCCCAGTAGGCACCGACGTCGCCCTCGGCACCAACCTTCCAGGCTTCGTCAAAAGCAGAAAAGTAAAACACCTCCACATTGTCGCGCTCGGCCCAGGCACAGGTGTCGACAAAGTAGCGCATGGCACCGGCCATGGACGGCACTGCACCGTGAAACGCCGTGCCCTTGTCAGGCCAGCCGGTTTCACTGACGATGACTTTTTTGCCGGCAGCCACCGCGGTGGTGCGCCGAACCATGTTTTGCATATAGGCCAGCGCCTGGTCCAGCGGACAACCTTCCCAGAACGGGTAGCAGTTGGTCAGCAGCACGTCGCAGGCAGCGGTAATGCGCGGATGCTTCTCGAACAGATAGTAGGCATCAACATAGCCCACCTGAACGCCTGGCAGCGCGTCTTTCACACGCTGGATGCAGGCCAGCAGTTCGTCCTCGCTGAGGTCTTCGCGCAGCATCACTTCGTTGCCCACCGCCACAATGTCTGCGTGACCGGCGCGGGCCACGGCAATCGCGCCCTCCATTTCGCGCTCGTTGATGGCGCGGTCGGTACCCAGCCAGGCACCGACCAGTGTTTTCAAGCCGCATTCATGGGCGATACGCGGAATCAACTCATTGCCCTCGGTGCAAGAAAAACTGCGCGCCCAACGGGTGTAGGGTTTGATGATTTCAAGCCGTGCCCGAATTTGCGCCTCACCCAGCTGGGTACCCGGGCCCTGACCATCGAGGTAAGGACTGAAGCACAAGCCGTGCGTACCGCGCTGCAGGGTTTCCTTGAAGGCTGCACTCAAGGCGTCGCGCTGGGCCGTGGAGAGCACCGGCAAAGTCGGCGCGTGTGACGGGTGGGTTGAGCCCGGCGTGAATGGCACACCGTGCGCGCCAGCGTTGGTTGGGTCTGAGCCCCACAAATGGTCAGGATTGCTACTTTTGGACATTTTCTTCAAGCCTTCTTTTGGTACGGCAAACGACCTTTGCCGATTGGTTTGACATCGCCATAGCCGCCGACCTTGTCGTAGACCCGCACATAATCGACCACCATCTCGGCCGGGAACTTCGTGTCCGGGTTCGGGTGACCGGGAAAATTGCCACCGACCGCAACATTCATCACCAGATAAAAAGGCTGGTCAAACGGCGCCGGCCACGGGTTGATGTCGGCCTTGCGTTTGGCCACCACGCCGGCGTCATCAACCTTTTTGCTGCAGCTCCACCAAAAGGTCTGCGTCGCCCACAGCACGCCGTCCAGCAGCCAGCGAATCTCGCCGGGTTCCCACTCGACGGTGTAAACATGCCAATCACTGACGGTGCTGCCACCCGGCAGGTCGTACACATGGGTGACCAGTTCGCGCGCCGGAAAGCCGGAGCCAAAATGAATGGTGCCCAAAGTCTGGGTTGGCTTTTCGCCGACGATCTCCATCACGTCAATCTCGCCCGAGGCGGCCCAGCCGCCGTACTTGTCATCCTGCGGCAGCATCCACAGCGCTGGCCACATACCTTTGCCCCAAGGCACCTTGGCACGAAACTCGAACTTGCCGTAGAGCTTGGTAAACAGTGGCGTGCCGTCGCGCTTGCGGGTTTTCAAACGCGCCGAGGTGTAGCCACAACCATGCAGCGATTCCTTCAGCGCCCGAATCGTCAGCATGCTGTCCTTGACCGACACGTTCGCCGGTTCGCGCGTGTAGTACTGCAGCTCTTCATTGCCCCAGCCCTCGATCCAGCTGTGGGTTTTGTAGTCGAAAAAGCCGTTGCCTATGTCGAAGTCCCACTTCGACAGGTCAACGCTGTCGCCATCAAACTCGTCACTCCAGACGAGTTTCCATTTGGTTTTTTGTTTGCCTGTCGCCACCCACTGCTCCTTTGCTAAAGTATCAATCGACCATCAGCACCAAACACCAGCGCCCAGGCCGCGTCGGGAGTCAGTCCAATGGTCTGATCGGCCTCGACCTTGTTGTGCTCGGTGCCGACCTTGGCACTGAGCAAGTCTGCAATGCCGTCGACGCGCAAATGAATGATTGACGAGTCGCCCAAATGCTCGGCCAGCACCACTTTTGCGGCAATGCCCTGGCCGGCTGGCGCCAGGTGCAGATGCTCCGGGCGCAAACCGGCGCGTTGGGCGCTGGCCGGCGCCGAGCCCGCCAGCACGTCCCACAAGGCCCGGTGCCCGCCAGCAGCGCCGGTGACCGGTGGACGAGGAATGAGGTTGATGCGCGGCGCACCGATGAAGGTGGCGACAAACTCGTTCGCCGGTCGGTTGTACAGTTCCATCGGCGCGCCGAGCTGCTCGACAACGCCCTTGTTGAACACCGCAATTCGGTTACCCAGCGTCATGGCTTCAACCTGATCATGGGTGACGTAAATCATGGTGGTGCCCAGTTCCTTGTGCAGCCGTGACAACTCGATGCGCATGTTGACGCGCAAGGCCGCGTCCAGATTGGACAAGGGCTCATCAAACAGGAAGACCTTGGGCTTGCGAACGATAGAGCGCCCAATGGCAACCCGTTGGCGCTGTCCGCCAGACAACTCCTTGGGATAACGTTGGAGCAGCTCGGTGATGCGCAAAATCTCGGCCGCAGTGCGCACCTGCTCGTCACGCCTGGGGCCGGGAACACCCGCCATCTTCAAGGCAAAGCCCATGTTCTCGGCCACCGTCATGTGCGGGTACAGCGCATAACTCTGGAACACCATGGCGGCACCGCGGTCGGCTGGACGCAAGTCGTTGGCGCGTACACCGTCGATCAGCAGATCGCCAGCGGTGACACTCTCCAGGCCGGCTATCATGCGCAGCGTGGTCGACTTGCCGCAGCCTGAGGGCCCGACAAAAACCATGAACTCGCCGTCAGCCACCTCCAGATCGATACCCTTGATCACATCAACCGAGCCATAGCTCTTGCGGATGCCCCGCAGTGAAACCTGTCCCATCTCAAGCTCCTGTTGCGGCTGCGCCGCGTTGCTCGCGCGCAGCCTTGGTGATGACCGGGCCCCGCCGCTCGCGTTGCGCCCGTTGCCGTTGCAGAAAATCGCGGTACCAGAGTGCGCTGTCCTTGGGTGTGCGCAATTGGCTCGCGTAGTCAACATGCACAATGCCAAAGCGTTTTTCGTAACCCGAGGCCCATTCAAAATTGTCGAGCAGACTCCACACCATGTAGCCCTCCATGCGAACACCATGGCGCATCGCCTCGGCGACAGCGGCAATATGGCGTGCGATGTAGTCGGTGCGTTGTGTGTCGCGGATGCGTCCGTTTATGAGCTGGTCCTTGAAAGCACCGCCGTTTTCCGTCACGTACAGGGGCGGCACCCGGTAGTCCTGGTGCAGGCGCACCAGCAATTCAGTCAAACCCTCGGGGTAGATCTCCCAACCCATATCGGTGACTTCCCGACCACTGCGGTGCACATCCCACGGCTCGGCCGCGCTGGCTACCGAACGCGAGTAATAGTTGATACCAAGAAAGTCCATCGGCGTGGCGATGGCTTGCAGATCGCCGGCTTCAATTCGTGGCATATCCGCACCCAGGAACTCGATCACATCCGCTGGGTAGAGCGATTTGAACAGCGGGTCCATGTACCAGCGCAACAGACGGCCGTCTTCCAGCTGCGCCTTCGCCAGATCGGCCGGCGCGTCGGTGGCGGGATGCACCGGCGAAAGATTGAGGACGATACCCAGCTTGGCTTTGCAGCCTTGCGCGCGCAGCGCCTGCAACGCCAGGCCGTGACTCAGCAGCAAGTGGTGCGCGGCCTGCATGGCGATGGCCCGATCTTTCAGACCCGGCGCGAAGGTGCCGCTCTCGTGCCCCAGCATGGCCATCACCCAGGGTTCGTTGTGCGTGGTGATTGCCACCACACGGTCGCCCAGTCGCGCATGCATGCCCAGGGCGTATTCGACGAAGCGATGCACCGTGTCGCGATGGGCCCAGCCACCGCTGCTTTGCAGTTCGTCCGGCAGATCCCAGTGGTTCAGTGTCAGGTAAGGCTTGACGCCGCGCACCAACAGCCCGTCGACCAGCCTGTCGTAGAAGTCCAGGCCTTTTTCGTTCCAGCGCCCGGCTCCGGTGGGACGCACGCGCGGCCACGAGACCGAGAAGCGGTAGGCATTGACACCCAGACCGGCGATCAGGTCCAGGTCTTCGGCCCAGCGGTGATAGTGATCACATGCGATATCGCCGTCGCTTTGATCGGCAATGGCATTCGGGACGCGACAGAAGCTGTCCCAGATCGATCGGCCCTTGCCGTCTTCGATTGCGGCACCTTCAATCTGGAATGAGCTGGTGGCGACCCCCCAGACGAAGTCGGGAGGAAATTGCCGACCTAAATCGGTGGATTCAAAAGCAGTCATGTAAGTCAGATAGTCAGGATTGAGGTTGTCAATTTTTTACTTCACCGCACCGGCGGTCAGGCCTGAAATCAGCTGGCGCGATGACAGCACAAACAGCACGACCAACGGCAAGGTGGCGATGGCAGAGCCGGTCATCAAGGCACCCCACTCGGTGTTGACCGGGCTTTGCAGGCTGCGCAAGGCCAGCGGCAAGGTGTACATCTCGGGTGAACGCATCACCACCAACGGGCCGATGAAGTTGTTCCAGGAGGCAATGAAGGTGATCAAGCCAAGCGTGCCCAGCGCTGGCTTGAGCAGCGGCAACACGATGCGCCAGAAGATGCCAAATTCACTGCAACCATCCATCCGCGCGGCTTCGATCAGGTCTTTTGGAATCGACGAGCCGACGAATTGACGCATCAGAAAAATGCCGAAGGCACTGGCCGCGCCCGGGATGTACAGGGCACGTGGCTGATCGATCCAGCCCAGCACGTCCATGATCATGAAGGTCGGAATCATGTTCATGAACGAAGGCAGCAGCATGGTGCCCATGACCAGACCAAACAAGGCGTTCTTGAAACGGAACTCGAACAAGGCAAAAGCGTAGCCCCCCATGGCGCAGAACATCAGGGTCAGCACGGTGGAAGCAATGGCCACATACAGGCTCCAGCCCAGGTTGCGCCAAAACGGCATGCGCTCGGTAAGAATTTTGAGGTTGTTGAAGAAATCATCGCCAAAGAACATCGGTGGCGGCAGACTGAAGATTTCGGTGCGTGAATGGGTGGCAAACACGAACATGAAGTAAAACGGCAGCAGCATCACCAGCGTGCCAACAGCAACGACGCCATAGGCAGCCCAGGGGGCCAGTCGATCAGTTTGAAATTTCACGGGATGAACTCCTGACTTCAGGCCGATGGACCACGTGGGGCGAAAGCTTTGTTGGTCAGCCAGGTGAGCAAGGCCACCAGGATGAACAGCAACCACGACATGGCACTGGCAGCGCCGAAATCATTGAAGTCAAAAGCCATGCGGTACAGGTAAATGGCGGTCGTCATGCCGGCCTGATCGGAGCCACCGCGCCCACCGGTCAAAATGAATGGCTCCTCGAACAGTTGCAAGCCACCAATGACGCTCAAGGTGACACCAAAAAAAATCATCGGTTTCAGGCTGGGCAGGGTGATGTACCAAAACTGCTGCAGGCGCCCGGCGCCGTCCATCGTGGCGGCCTCGTAAATGTCTTTCGGAATGGTTTGCAAAGCGGCCAGGTAAAGCACCACGTTAAAACCTACATAGCGCCAGAACACGATCATCGATATGGCCGGCTTGATGTTGCTGGGTTCATTCAGCCAATCCACCGGGTGCTGCGGAAAGAGCCAGCCAATGCCAGGCAGTTCACTCATCGCCTTGATGCCGACATTGATCAGACCGAAGTCGGTGGACAGCAGAGAGCTGAACAATATCGAGATCGCCACCGTCGAGGTGATGTAGGGCATGAAGTAGGCACCGACAACCCCGTTTCGCAGTCGCTTGAAGGACGTGTGAATGAAGTAGGCCAGCGGAATCGCCACCAGGTGTTGCGGCACGCCTGAAGCCAGTGCCAGCCAGGCCGTGTTGCCAAGCGACTTCCAGAACCACTCATCCTGCAGTGCAAAGGCATAGTTGTCCAATCCGACGAAAGCCATGGCACCCAGGCCGCTGGTGGGCTCCCAGGACTGGAACGCGAGGTACAGCGAGAACATCAGTGGGAACAGCCCGAAAACGCCAAACAGGACCACAAACGGACTGAGAAAAACATACGGTGCCCACTCAGGCGACAGACGCAAGGCAGCAGGTAGCTTCATGGCAGTGCGGTGCTCCAGTTGGTTGCTCGGAATTGAATGCGCGCCATGCCAGTCAGCGGTAAGCGCGCTGACGCAGCAGGCGCTGGGCGTCGGCCAGGGCGGTGGCAATGTCCTTGCCGCGGTCCAGCACTTTGTCGAGCTCCGTGTTGATCACTTCGTCGGCGAAGGCATCCTGCTTGTGCACGTCGACAGCGGCAATATGGGTGGTTGCTGCGCGCCAGCCGAGACGCGCTTTTTGTCCACCCAGAAAATCGATGGGCTGCTCAAAGAAAGGGTCATCGTAAGTCTCCAGCAAAGCCGGGAACGCATCCTGCGCTTTGAAGGCCGCCAATTGCACCTCGCGGTTGAGTGTCATCAGCTGAATGAACTCCCACGCCAGCGCTTTGTGTTCGGTCGGCGAGCCGCGGGCGATGGCAAAAAAAGTGCCGCCATAAGCCGCAAAAGCGCCTTCAGGCAACTGCGCGGCACGCCACAATCCCTTGGTCGAGGGCGCCAGCCAGGTATTCAGGTGTCCGGCCAGCCAGGCGCCCGTCATCTGGGTGGCGATGGTGCCACGTTTGAATCCTTCAGACCACTCGGTGGACCAGGCACCAACGCGTGCGTCGAGCTTTTGCTGACGCACCTTGCGTGCCAATTCGAAGGCCCGCACGAAGCGCGGCGAAGTCACCAGCACATTGGACTGGTTGTCAAAGTACAGGCCCTGGCCGGGCTGGATGCCGGTGCGAATCACAATCTCCTTCATGTCCCGCGCGTGGGACATCAGGTAGGCGCCCGTGTTCGCCTTGATCTTCACGCCAGCCGCCACATAGCTGTCCCAGGACCTGGTCAACTCTTCCTCGCTCACGCCGGCCTTGGCCAGCACGTCAGCCCGGTACAGCAAAGTGCCGGGTCCGATATCGGTCGGTGCCGCCACCACCGCACCCTTGCGACTGGTCGCCTGGGCAAAGGCATAGGGCACGTAGCGGGACTGGAATTGTTTGATGTTGTAGGGCGCGCGAGACAAATCCTCCAGCCCGCCACCCTGCGCGAACCGGCCGACGTAGCCAACCTCCAGCGCCATCACGTCAGGCAGGTAGAAGGAGGTTGACAGGGCTGTGGTCATGGCCGTGTGGTGATCGCTGAACTGACGGCTGACGACCTTGACGTCAACTGTCGGGTGCGAGCGCTTCCAGACCGGAATGGCGGCTCGAACAATTTCGTCGACAGCCGGGAAAGCGGCAATGGTCAGGGTCTCTTGTGCCTGGGCCGTTGGCAACAGCAAGGCGAGCAGGCACAACCCGGTCCATGCCCGGCGTGACCTCATGCTCTGAGTTCCATCCCGCATCGTTGTCTCCTGTTGCGTCCGCGCCTGCAGCCGCCTTCATCCGGTGTGAATGAGAGCTGGCCGGTGACCGAAGTCAGACGACGTGAAAGCGCTTTCAGAATTTATTATAGGGTGCCGGCAACGCTTGCCTACCTAGGGAAATCCCGCGGTGCGGGTCGATTCAGTCGCGCAACCGGCTGCTTGATTCACGCTCGATCAGGCGCGGCGCCGGCAACTCCAGACTCGGCTTGATACCGGCCAACAACTGGAGCATGGCAGTGGCCGCCAAACGCCCGAGTTCATAGGCCGGTTGGTGCACGGTGGTCAGCGGTGGAATGACATGCAGTGATGTCAGCAGGTCATCGAAGCCGACCAGCGACACGTCCTGCGGCACGCGCAGCGAATGCCGATACAAGGCCAGGGCAGCGCCGAAGGCCATTTGATCATTGGCCGCGAAAATTGCCGTAAACCGCTGACGCGCCTCCAGCAACCGATCCACCGCCAGCAAGCCGCTCGCCTCGGTGAAGCCGCCCGGCACCACCAGTGCCGGATCAAATGCAATGTTCGCCGCTTCAAGCGCAGCACAGTAACCGCGAAAGCGCTCGACGCCATCGGGTTGCTCGGTATCGCCAGAAATGAATGCAATCTGCCGGTGCCCCAGTTCGATCAGGTGCCGGGTCGCCAGTTGCCCACCCACAAAATTATCAAAGTTCAGCGCCACCAATCCTGGCGCTTTGAGAGTGCGCCCGGTGACGACGACCGGAACACTTTTTGCGCAAGTCTTCAAAGCCTGATTCGTCAGTCTGCCGGTGAGGACGATGATGCCATCGACGCGACGTGAGCGAAGAACATCGATGCAACGGGCTTCCACTGCGGCATTCCAATGGCCGCTGACGAACAAGGCGCTGTAGCCCACCGGGTCCAATTCATCTTCGATGCCACGCAGTGCGGCGCCGTAAAACGGACTATCGATGGCCTGCGTAATCACGCCAATGCTGAGGGTACGCCCGCCGGCCAAACCACGCGCCACCGGATTCGGAACAAATCCCAGTTTCGCAATAGCATCATCAACCGCCTTCTTCTTGAGGGCGCTGACGACCGCCGTGCCATTGAGTATGCGCGACACGGTGCTGGGCGAAACAGCAGCGAGTTGCGCCACCATTTCGAGGGTGACGGGTCCTTTTGAGCGCGTGGGCGACGCTTTGGCAACGGCACGCGTGGGCTTGTTGATCTTCATATGCGGTCGACTTTTCTCATGGGTCGAAGTGTAAAGCCAGTCGATTCCATGATAATTGACCCATGCAGACTCATTCGCTTCAGATCTGGTGGCTACGAATTGCCACTTTTTCGATTGCCGCCCTGGCCGCTGCCAGCGCCACCTATTGGGTGCTGAAGTGGAGTGCAGCGGCACCTTCGGCGCCGACAGCGCAAGCTGTTTTCTCGACGCCCGCTACGACTGACCCGCAAGTGGTGGCGCGTCTGCTGGGCGGCGGATTAACTGCGGTAGCTGCAACGCTGGCTGACAGTGCCGCCAGTCATTTCAAGTTGACTGGCGTGGTGGCGAACCGGGCTCATAGCGGCTACGCCCTGATCTCTGTCGACGGCAAGCCGGCCAGACCTTACCGGGTCGGCACCCAGGTGAACGATGCGCTGGTGTTGCACTCGGTCGCCCCCCGCAGCGCAGCCCTGGCCGCCAGTCTGGACGCTCCGGTGGCTTTCACACTGGAGCTGCCCAAGAGCGGGCAACCCTGAAGGCCGCGACGGCACAGCAAACGCGGCTTGCCCACTGCGCTAGGCCCCCAGCGCAGCGCGCATGGCGTCCACCACCACCTTGTAATCAGGGTTGCCAAAAATGGCACTGCCGGCGACAAAAGTATCCGCCCCGGCATCAGCGACGCGGCGGATATTGTCGGCCTTGATGCCGCCATCAACCTCCAGCCGGATATCCTTGCCACAGGCCTTGATGCGGCGTCGCACGTCCTCAATCTTGCGCAGGCTTGAGTGAATAAAACTCTGGCCACCGAAGCCGGGATTGACGCTCATGACGAGAATCAGGTCGATGTCGTCGATCACCCAGTCCAGCACATCCAGCGGCTCGGCCGGGTTGAACACCAGGCCGCATTTGCAACCCTTGCCCTTGATGGCCTGAATGCTGCGGTGCACATGGCCCGAGGCATCGGGGTGAAAGCTGATGAGATCAGCACCGGCGTCGGCAAACGCGCTGGCCAACGCGTCAACCGGCTGCACCATCAGATGCACGTCAATCGGCACCGCCACCCCGGCTGCGGTTTTGGCGTGCGGCTTGAGTGCGCTGCAAATCATCGGACCGAAGGTCAGGTTGGGAACGTAATGGTTGTCCATCACGTCAAAGTGGATCCAGTCGCAACCGGCGGCAATGACACTTTTGACCTCGTCACCCAGACGGGCAAAGTCGGCAGAAAGAATGGAGGGAGCGATACGGTAGTTCATGGGCATAGTTTAGTCAGTTTCAAGTTAGCATTGCGCCATGTCCAAGTACCAATTTCGCGTTGAAGTAACGCCTCGTTATCTGCCGCAGCAGTCGGACCCGGAGCAAGGTTTGTACGTATTTTCGTACACCATCAGCATCGCCAATGTCGGCGAGGTTGGCGCGCAGCTGATTTCACGCACCTGGAATGTGAATGACGCCAACGGCCACACGGAACGCATCAAGGGTCTGGGAGTGATAGGGCTGCAGCCCTTGCTGCAACCGGGTCAGGTCTTTGAATACACCAGCGGCACCCGTCTACGCACCCCCACCGGCACCATGCACGGCAGCTTCTTTTGCGTTGCCGAAGATGGTGAAAAGTTTGACACCGACATTCCCATGTTTGTACTGGACGCATTGAGTGCTGGCGACGGCAGCCGCACCCTGCACTGATCCATGGGTGAATTTGACCTGATTGCGCGCTATTTCAAACGGCCGCCCGTTCGCGCGGCGCTGGGTGTCGGGGACGACTGCGCGCTGCTGCAAACCAGCCCCGGCACGCAGCTCGCCATCTCAAGCGACATGCTGGTGGAGGGCCGCCATTTCCTGTCCACGGTAGACCCGTTCAAACTCGGCCACAAGGCTTTGGCTGTGAACCTGAGCGACCTGGCCGCTTGTGGCGCCAAGCCACTGGCCTTCACCCTGGCACTGGCGCTGCCGCGCTCCGACGAGGCCTGGCTGACACCCTTTTCGCAGGGCTTGCTGGCCCTGGCCGACGCGCATCACTGCGAGTTGATCGGTGGCGACACGACACGCGGGCCGCTCAACATTTGCATCACCGTGTTTGGCGAAGTGCCCGTGCTCAGCGGACGTTCGCAGGCACTGTTGCGCAGCGGTGCGCAGGTGGGCGATGACCTCTACGTCAGCGGCACGCTGGGCGACGCGCGGCTGGCGCTGGAAGTTTTTCGTGGCAACCTGTCGGTTCCCTCACCAGTGTTTGAAGCCGCCCGCTTGCGCATGGAACAACCGACCCCGCGCCTTGCCCTGGGCATGGCTTTGTGTGGCATTGCCACAGCAGCCATCGATATCAGCGACGGCTTGCTGGGCGACTTGGGCCACATCCTGAAACAGTCGGGTGTTGGCGCCACGGTGAACGCAGACAGCGCTATGGCTTTGGTCGCTTCTCGCGCCTATTACACGCAGGCGAATGGCTTGTCTGGCGCCGAAATCAGCACCGACCAGTGGCGCGACTGGGCCCTGGCAGGCGGCGACGATTACGAGTTGTTGTTCACAGCCCCGCTGTCCGCACGCGCACTGGTTTCCGCCGCCGCCCAGACCAGCCAGACGCCCGTCACCCGCGTCGGCCAAATCGATAAAAGGCGCGGCCTGCGCCTGATCGACGGTGAGGGCCACGCGGTGCCCAACAGCTACTCCTCGTTCGACCACTTCGCCTGACCACAGGCGGCCACGTCAGAAAAACCGACGTCCCTTGACCAGGCCGCCAACGACGACACCACCGGCGTTGTTGATCAGCACGTCGATGTCGCCCGTTACCCTCGCCGCCGTCTCGATGGTGCGCTTGGCACACGGAGATGGCCGTGGCTGCAAGGCAGGCGGGACCTGCCTCAAACCAATGCCCGCTTGCAGGTAAGCCAATTTCACTATTTTGGTCAAAGGTCAGCTGCCGTTGCTGGCGACCCGCAAGGCGCCCTGTGCGTTTAGCCACCACGGGGCGGGCATTCAGCAACAAGATCGCAGAAGTCGATGCAGCTATGCACTACTAAGCACCGATTTCTCTTGCCTGACTGACTCTAAAGTGTCACAAACGCGACTGTCAGACACTTCCGCAAGGGACAACGCCAATTGCGCATCGCCGCGATTGGCGTAACCATAGCTTCAAAAAGATTTCATCTACCTAGGAGATTTCATGACCCTGCGCACAGCACGATCTGTTTCCCGTCTTGGCATGCGACTCTTTCCTGTGGCCGCTGCCGCACTGTTATGCGCCTGTGCCAGTCCGCCGGGGGCTGTGGATGCGCGCACCGCCACCATCCAGCGCACCGCCAATGGCGTGCCGCACATCAGCGCGGGAGACCCCGAGACGCTGGCCTACGCCATGGCCTACGCTTATGCGCAGGACAACGTTTGCATGACGGCCAACCAACTGGTCACCGTGCGCGGCGAGCGTTCACGCTACTTTGGTGGCGCCACGATGGGGCTGCTGGCGCGGCGCATGCTGCCCAATGAGCAGGTCGACTTCTTCATCGCCGCACACATGGACGACGCCGCGCTGGAGCGCGCCTGGGCCAGCAACGCCAGTGCCGAGTCATTGGCGCTGGCACGCGGAGCGGTGGACGGTTACAACCGATACCTGTCCGACCAGGACGGCAAACTGCCTGCCGCCTGTAACGGCCAGCCGTGGGTGAAACCCATGACCCTGACCGAGTTTCGCCGCCAGGCTGAACTGACCGATGTGCAAGCCGCCACCGCTGCCTTGGCCGATGCCGTGTTGGGTGCCCGCCCGCCAGCACCAACGGCGGCAGTTGCACCGCCCGTCAATCTTGCGGATGCTGCAGACGCCCTGCGAGAAGCAGGCCTGCTCGACTCGCCACTGGGCTCCAACGCCTGGGCCTTCGGCAAGGACAGCACCGCCAACGGCAGTGGACTACTGCTGGGTAACCCGCACTTCCCATGGGCTGGCGTCAACCGCTTCTGGCAAGTGCATCTCACCATTCCCGGCAACCTGGACGTCATGGGTGTGGGCATCGGCAACTTTCCAAACGTGACGATCGGCTTCAACAAGGACGTGGCCTGGTCGCATACCGTCTCCACCGGCAAACGCTTTACCCTGCATGAGCTGACGCTGGTAGCCGGTGACCCGACCAGCTACATCGTTGATGGCCAGCCGGTCAAGATGAGCTCGCGCAGCTTGAGCATTCAGGTGCGCGCAGCCGACGGCAGCCTGCAACCAAAAACCACGACCGTCTGGTCAACCCGCTGGGGCCCGGTGCTGGTGATTCCGCGCGCCGGTCTGAACTGGACCGCCAAGACCGCCTACGCCATCAAGGACGCCAACCTGGGCAATGTGCGGCCGACTGATTCCTCGCTGGGCTTTGCCCGTGCACGCAATGTGCAGGAACTGCGCGATGCCATGAAGAACATCGGCACGCCCTGGGTCAACACCCTGGCTGCGGACCGGCATGGCGACACCCTCTATGCCGACGTGTCGGTGGTGCCCGATGTCGATGCTGCACAACTGCAGCGCTGTGCGCCGAGCAAGCCGGCAGCCGCATTGCTGAGCGTTGCCGGTCTGGTGGTGCTGGACGGATCGAAGAGTGACTGCGACTGGCGCCGAGATCCGACCTCGCCCGTGCCGGGGCTCATTCCCTTCGAGCGTATGCCCACAACTGTGCGTAGCGACTGGGTCCACAACAGCAACGACGGCTTTTTCTACACCAACCCGCAGCAGAAGTGGTCCGGCATCTCGCCAATGGTGGGAGACGCCAGTGTGTCGCGCCCGCGTACCCGCGCCGGCCTGACCGAGATTCCTGAACTGCTCGCGCGTGGCAAGGTCACGCCTGAAGCGGTGCAGCGCAAGCTGTTTGAAAACCGCAACTTCATGGCCAGCGTCGTGCTTCCCGATCTGCTGGCAGCTTGCGCGGACGCACCCACCGCCGAAGCGCGCGACGGCTGCGCCGCCCTGCGCGGCTGGGATCGCAGCAACAACCTGGAGTCGCGCGGCGCCCATCTGTTCCGTGAGTTCTGGCGCACGGCGCGCAGCGTGCCGGGTATCCACCGCTTGGCTTTTGATCCGGCGCAACCGGTGGCAACCCCAGCCGGTCTGAAGATGAGTGATGCCGCTGTCGCTGGCAAGGTATGGGAGACACTGGCGACAGCCGTCAAGGCGGTGCGCGCCGCCGGCTTTGCGCTGGACGCGCCGCTCGGTACGGTGCAGCGCCCGCTGATCACCGACGAAGCCATCGCTCTGCATGGTGGTGACGAGTTCGAGGGAGTTCTCAATAACCTTGGTAACCAGTTTGCGCCGGGCATCAACGCCAAGGGCCTGCCTATCGACTATGGCTCCAGCTATATTCAGACCGTGACCTTCGACCAGCGGGGCCCGGTGGCACAGGCCATTCTGACCTATGGGCAGAGCACCAACCCGGCATCACCGCACGCCAACGACCAGTTGCGTTTGTTCTCACGCAAGGAGTGGCCAGCGCTGCCCTTCCACGCCGATGACGTGACGAAGGCACGCGTTGGTGAAGTACTGCGCCTGACACGGCCCTGATTCGTACGGGTGTTGGTCCCGCATCTGTACTTCGGCTACGTGTCTGTTGACGCCAGCCAACTTTCTCCGAAGCTGGCCGTGGACGATCCGATAATGGCGCCATGCAGCACAACCTCTCCGATTTCGAAAGCCCGCGGCCCATCGTGCTGGCACCCGTGCGCCCCAGCGCGACCTTTATGTTGTCGCATCCGGCGCATATTCTGGCCATGGGGTTTGGTTCGGGCCTGAGCCGGTTTGCACCCGGCACCGTGGGCACGCTGTGGGCCTGGCTGGTGTTTGCGGTATTGCAACCCGGCATGAACGACACGCGCTGGCTCTGGCTAATTGCGGCCTCGCTGCCGCTGGGCTGGTGGGCCTGCAGCGTCACCGCCAAAAACATGCGCGTGCTCGACCCATCAAGTATCGTGTGGGACGAGATAGCGGCGTTCTGGCTGGTGCTGTGGCTGGTCACACCGGCCGGATTCTGGGCTCAGTTCGCGGCCTTCGCCCTGTTCCGCTTTTTCGATGCAGTCAAGCCGGGCCCGGTCGGCTGGGCCGACCAACTGTTCCATGATGTCAATCCAGCAGCCGACCCGACGGCCTGGCGCCAGGCTGGTTTTGGCATCATGCTGGACGACCTGGTAGCCGCCGCCTGCACTTTGTTCGTGATCGCCGGATGGAGATTTTTTCAGTGACTGATTCACCCATCCTTGCCGAGCGGTCCACCACTTTTCTACGTGATCAGCTCGCCGATTTGCTGCTTGCAAAGAAACTGAAACTGGTCACAGCAGAAAGCTGCACCGGCGGTCTGATTGCAGCTGCCTGCACCGATCTGGCCGGTTCCAGCAACTGGTTTGAACGCGGCTTTGTGACCTACTCCAACGACGCCAAAACAGAGCTGCTGGGCGTCGAAGAACGCCTGTTGCGCCGTGCCGGCGCGGTTTGCGAAGGCGTGGCACGCGCCATGGTGGTGGGGGCGCTGGCGCACTCAAAGGCGCAAGTGGCGGTTGCCGTCACTGGCGTGGCAGGCCCGACCGGCGGCAGCCCGGCGAAGCCGGTCGGCACCGTCTGGTTCGGACTTGCCGTGCCGGGCCAACTCATCACTGAAAAGTGCCGCTTTGCCGGCGACCGCGCCGCAGTGCGTGCCGCTACCGTGCAACATGCCTTTAAAAGGCTGGTGGAATTGCTGGGCGACGCAAACTGATGGTGGCGGATTTCTGGACCGGGTTTGCCACCGGAATGTCTT